>ENA-ORMR01000046-ORMR01000046.1-human-gut-metagenome-genome-assembly--contig:-NODE-46-length-146802-cov-25.660245_pt1 | contig 146802 bp, 150 predicted proteins | sample MGYA00242107_ERZ509003 | MGnify/ENA primary metagenome ERZ509003 (study PRJEB26280, sample SAMEA2338699) | human gut metagenome | biome: human gut; feature: human-associated habitat; material...
TATTTTTTGGTGAATTAAATAAAAAAAGGAGCTGTTGCTCCTAAACTTCAATCAATGAAATTTATTTTTTTACAGCCCCTAATTTGAATTCATTATGAATTAGGATTGAGGTAAGACAGGAGTTAAAAAGCAAAAAACTCCTAAATATCCTAATTCGTTAGCATTATACATTAACTTAGCGTCGAAATTAATCGATTTTTGTTGATAATTAAAAAACTTTTTTATAAATTTAATTACCTAAATAAATTATGACCGTACCACCCTCTTTTACTAATGTACCTGCAGATGGTGCTTGGTCAATAACCTTATTTCCTTCACCTATTATTAATAGTTTATAATAGTAATTTTTAGGAATAGCTTCCTTCATTAAGCCGATATAATCCTCAACTGTATAATACTTTTCATCAATATAATAACGATATTCTTTAGCCATAGCATTTTCATAATCTTGTTTCACTGATAAAACAGGAAGTATTTGTTCATAAATTTCACAAATAATAGGAGCTACAACAACACCTGCATATTGAACTGTATTTTGAGGCTCTTCAATTGCAAAATAAACACAATATTCCGGATCATTCATTGGTGCAGCAGACAAAACAGATAAAATAAAATTCGAATGCGAATAGCCACCATTTTCGCCCTTTAGCTGTGAAGTTCCAGTTTTAGCACCAACTCTATATCCATTTGTATAAGCACCTCGTGAGGTTCCCGCTGCTACAACTGATTCAAGACTATACCTCATAATATCAGATGTTTTTTTAGATATAACTTGCCTTTTAATTTTAGTACTTCCTTCATATATTAAAGAATTTGATGCATCTGTAACTTTATTAAGTAAATAAGGAGTTAATAAGTTTCCACCATTTACACAGGCTGACATTGCCATCATTAATTGAATCGGTGTTGTACTATTACCCTGACCAAATGATGCACAAGCTAAATCAACTGGTCCCATCGTATTTTGATTAAACAAAATACCGGTTGCTTCACCAAGAAGATCAATTCGTGTTTTTTGGCCGAAGCCATAGTTTTTAACATAACTCATAAATGTTGAAATACCTAATCTTGAGCCTATATCCATAAAGCCACAATTACAGGAATTTTCAATTACCTCAAGCATCGATAAGCTACCATGCCCTTTTCGTTTCCAACAATGCATTGTACTTCCACCAATTGTCCTTCCACCTGTACAATTAATATGTTCATTTAAATTAAACTTATTTTCCTCAAGTCCGGCACTATAGGTTACAATTTTGAAGGTTGAACCAGGTTCAAAGCTTTTCCATACTAAAAAATTACGGTTATATATTTCCTGATCATATTCCTTATAATTTTCAATACTATAAAAAGGATATTGACTAATTCCTACTATTTGACCTGTTTTAACATTTGAAACACCACAAATAATTGTTTTAGGATTATATTTTAAGGCCGCATTCTTCACAATATTATCTAATATTCTACAAACATCTAAATCAATCGAAAGATATATATCAAAACCTGGTGTTGAACCACTATAATAGGACACCATATTATCCATTTTGTTGCCCTTAGCATCAGTATAAATTTTAAGGGCTCCATCATTTTCCTTTAAATAATCGTTATAAATATACTCAAGTCCGGTTAAGCCCTCATTATCAATATTTGTAAATCCCAAGGTTTGACCTAATAAATCATCATAAGGATAATATCTTGTAGCATCAGTTGCAAGATAAATACCATCTAGGTTAAGTCTTGCAATTTGACTTGCGTCCTCAACGGAAATATGACGACCTTCAGGCTTTATTATTTCGACAGAAACATTTTTCGATAAATGCTTCAAAATAAGATTTATATCACATTTTAAAACAGATGAAAGACTATTTGCCGTAGCCTCTTTATTTTTTATTTGTCTATTTATTGAAACGACTGTTAAGGTTCTTTTATTCCCAACAATTAATTTACCATTTCTATCATAAATCTTACCTCTTCCACTATTAATCGGGATATCTCTTGACCACTGCTCATATGCTTTTTTATTAATAAAATCAGACATACCAATATTAATATAAATAAGTCTTCCAACTAGCATTAAGAAGCATATTATAGCTATAAGCATTACTATTAAAATTCTTCTTCTAATCTTATAATTATTGATATTATCACCTAAATTTATATATGATAAAAAAGAGGTAAATATAATAAAAAAAAGCTTTAAGATTATATTTTCAATAATCATTTAACAGCCAAAACATTTTCTAAAGATATTAAAATATAGCGCGCTGTTCAACATAATAAACTGATAATGTAACTTAAAATTCATACAAATCTTTTAGTCTTAAAGTGTAACTTTTACTTACAGCTTTAGAAAATATATTTTAATTTTATCAATGATTTTTCTTCCTGATATTTTATATCGTAAAATAATAAATGAGCTCTTAGTGAAAAGCTCAATTTATTAACTGATATTTAATTATCTATTATCATAGTCATCATTTTCATTAAAGTGAGCTTCACTTGCAGAAAATGAACAATCAATAAAATTAATATTTTTAGTAAAGTATAAATAACCAAATTCCTTAGCGTTTGCCTTAACATTTTTAAATGTTATATTAGAAATAGGCATATCAGTAAAGCCCTCAAGATTAAAAATACGGCTTATTCCTTTATAATCATCTGTATTATAAGCATTTACATTATCAATTAAAATATCAGAAACCTTTGTATTAGCACCTGCAGTTTCATGAGTTAAGACTTCATAGTGAGGATAAATAGGTCCATTATAGTTAGGAGGCATCTTACAAATACTATAATTAGGATTCCAATTTAAACACATATGAAACAAATATTTAACATTAGTCATTTCAAGGTTACTTATTTTAACATCATTTATATAACCCTTTCTAGGATATGATGATTTTATTCTAAAACCACAATCAGTATTATAATATTTTAAATTAGAAATATTAACGTTATAAACACCACCAGATATTTCACTACCAATGGTTACGCCAAAGCCTTTATTAATAATGGAATTAGAAATAGTGATGTCATGTGAAGGTCTTCCTACTCTTATTCCATCAAAGTCCCTACCTGATTTGATACAGACAGAATCATCATTACAATTAGTTTCTACCTTATTTACAACCACATTATAGGAAGAATCAATATCAATACCATCAGTTGAGGGTGAATTAATAGCTTCTGATTTAATTTTAACATTTTCAATCAAGATATCGTTAGAATATAAAATATGAATATTCCAAAAGCCTGATGAAGTAGAGGTAATATCATAAATTTTAACATTTGAGGAATTTTGAACTAAAAGATTACGTGGTCTTTTACAATCATAATCAGCAGCGAATCTCAATCCCTTTTCATCATAAATTTTACGATATCCGCCCTTCATATCTAAACCCCAATATTTATTCCACCAATAAGGGCCATTTCCATCTAAAATGCCTTGTCCCTTGATTGTAACATTACTTGTACCAATAACATTTAATAAAGCGGGATACCACTCCATTTCAATTCCTGCAACTCTAGTTTTTATATTTTGGTATAAGGCTTCATTAGTTGTTGCAAGAAGAGTCGCTCCTTCTTCAAATTCTAAGGTAAGTGCACCTTTAATAAACAAAGGTGTTGTTTCATAAAGTCCTTTTTTAATAACTAATTTAGATGATTTTAAGATGGCTTCATCTATTTTTTCTTGGAGATTATCTCCTTCTTTAATAAATATCGTTTCCATATTATTTAATAATTTGAATAATCGTAATAATCATTGAGTTCAAACGGTTTAAATTAACAATAATTTCGTTTAAAGCCTTAACATAAACCGAATTTTCAGATAAATCAAGTTTTTTAATTTGTTTAGTAATTTTATCAATAAGCTTTAGGGCATCATTAACATCAGTTAAGGTTGTTTTTTCACCAATATCCTGTAGGGCAATCGTAACACTAGCAAGAACAAAGGCTGTTTTCTTTAAATTATCGTGAGGCTTTTTATCCTTCAAGGCCTTTTGCATCATCTCAAGACGTGTTATTTCACGTCCAAGCTTTGCTTGCAGTTTATTATATCCTTTTTTAGCGTGACCATAAAACTTTAAATATAAAATAAAAATAATAATTGTTACAACTAAAATCGAATACCAAATGATAGCTTCTGTAACAGAATATTGTTCGGCAAGTAGAGTCATTATAATTCCTCCTTCTTATTTGGCATATCCTTAATATGAACATCAAGCTGATTATAATCAATTGAAATATTAGCATCTATAAGTGCATCAAGAATTTGCTCATTCAAATCATAAAGGGTTGACCAATAGTTTTCACATTGTGTCCAGCATTTTAAAGTATAAACCAAATTTGAATCGCCATATTCAGTAAGACGAACACTAGGCTCAGGATTGTTTAATATATTTTTTTGTTTTTTAACTACATCAAGCACTAGTTTTTTGATTTCTTCAGTTTTAGAGCCATATGCAACTGGTATATTAAGAGAAATTCTTCTTACAGGTAATCTAGAAAAATTCTTAATTGATGAATTAATTGCTTGCGAATTAGGATAAGTAATCATCATTCCATCAGTTGTTTTAAGAACTGTATTAAACATTGATATAGAGATTATTGTACCTTCAACATCACCAATTTTAACATATTCCCCTTCAACAAAGGGTTTGGTTGTTACAAGTAAAAATCCATTTGCTATTCCTTTTATTACATCCTGTAAGGCTAAAGAAATACCTAAAGAAATTACAGAGGCTATTGTTACAACTGATTCGGTTGAAATACCTAAAAATTTTAATACAGATACAACTAAAACGATAATTAAAACAATATTCAAAATTGAAATAATAAAATTAGGAATGGTCTTTTCGATTTTAGCTCGATTAACTGATCTTTTAAGAAGACTAATTATAATTCTAATTAGCATATAGCCAACAAGCATATAAATAATAGCTATTGCAAGTTCAACGCCGCTTCCTAAAGCATAATTTTTTAACTTATTTAAAAAATTCATATAAATTCCTTTCTATAAATAAAGGCTCAAAAGAGCCTCCTTATAAGCTATAAAGCAGTTTTACCTCATGTGGTCTTAAAGGACGATATTCTCCCTTACTCATTCCCTCACATGATACACACGCAAAACGTACACGACGTAATTTTTTTACCTCAAAGCCAATTGATTCAAACATACGTCTAACCTGACGGTTTCTTCCTTCAGTAATAATTATACGAACAAGTGTTGTTCCATATTGCTTATCATATTCTTCAATAAAAACCTCTGCTGGCTTTGTTTGAATACCATCAAGCATAATACCTTTTTTAAGCTTAGCAACCATATCAAGACCTAAATGACCATTTACACGTGCTAAATATTCCTTTTCAATATTATTTGAAGAATTAATAAGTCTATTCATAAGTTCACCATCATTTGTCATCAATAATACACCTGATGTATCATAATCCAAACGCCCAATTGGGAAAATACGATTTTTCTTTACCTCTGCTTGCATCAAATCCATAACTGTACGACGACCTAGGTCATCATGTGCAGTTGTTAAATAACCTGTTGGCTTATATAAGACAAAATAAACCTTATCCTCTTTAACAATTAGCTTACCATCAACCTTAATTTCATCAGTTAAATAAGCTTTTCTTCCAAGTTCCGTCACAACCTCACCATTTACGGTAACCTTACCATCTTGAATTAATTTTTCACTTGCACGGCGTGATGCAACACCACACATTGCCATAATTTTTTGTAAGCGAATAGCTTCTGCCATTAAAATCATCTCGACTTTCTATATATTTTCGTCTTATTATAACATATAAATAAAAAAAAAGACATAGGAAATTTCCTATGCCTTATTAATATACTATGTTCAAAGTTTAATTACATTGATTCATGGATAGTACGGCTGATAACATCATCTTGTTGTTCCTTTGTTAACTTGATAAAGTTTACAGCATATCCTGAAACACGAATTGTAAGTTGAGGATACTTCTCAGGGTGCTTTTGAGCATCTAGTAATGTTTCACGATTGAATACGTTAACATTTAGATGGTATCCACCATCAGATACATAAGTATCTAGCATTTGAACTAAATTATCTACCTTTTGTGACATTTTTCTTTACCTCCGAAATTAGTCTTCATCCTTACCAAGTGAGTTTGGTGTAATTGAGAATGTATTAGAAATACCATCTCTTGAATACTCATATGGAAGCTTAGCTACTGATTCAAGTGATGCTAGAGCACCATGAGAATCACGTCCATGCATTGGATTAGCACCTGGAGCTAATGGTTGACCTGCCTTACGTCCATCAGGAGTATTACCAGTCTTCTTACCATAAACTACGTTAGAAGTGATTGTTAAAATTGACATTGTAGGAACTGACTCACGATATGTATAGTGCTTTCTAATCATGTTCATGAATGTCTTAACTAGCCATACAGCAATTTCATCTACACGGTCATCGTTGTTACCATACTTAGGGAAATCTCCTTCAGTCTTGAAGTCAACAATTAAGCCTTCAGCATCACGAATAGGAGTTACCTTTGCATACTTGATAGCTGATAAAGAGTCTACTGCACATGAAAGACCTGCAACACCTGTTGCGAAGAAACGACCAACCTTAGTATCATGTAAAGCCATTTCAAGAGCTTCATATGAATACTTATCATGCATATAGTGAATTAGATTTAATGTATTAACATAAACATCTGCTAACCATTCCATCATTACTTCATACTTATGCTTAACATCTTCGTAAACTAGTTGTCCATCTCCTAAAATTGGTTGATATTCAGGTCCTACTTGCATAGCCTTACCAGTAACCTTATCCTTCATAAGCTCATCCTTACCACCATTCATAGCGTATAGTAAGCACTTAGCTAAGTTTGCACGAGCACCGAAGAATTGCATATCCTTACCAACTCTCATTGAAGATACACAGCAAGCGATACAGTAATCATCACCCATTTCAGGACGCATTAATTCATCTGATTCATATTGAATTGATGAAGTCTTAATAGAGATATCAGCACAGAATTGCTTAAATCCCATAGGTAATCTCTTAGACCATAGAACTGTTAAATTTGGTTCTGGAGCTGGTCCTAAGTTTTGAAGTGTATGTAGTACACGGAAGCTGTTCTTAGTAACTAATGTACGTCCATCAGTTCCCATACCACCAATTGATTCAGTTACCCATGTTGGGTCTCCTGAGAATAGTTCGTTATAAGACTCAATACGAGCAAATCTTACCATACGAAGCTTCATAATGAAGTGGTCCATTAACTCTTGAGCCTCAGACTCAGTTAAGATACCTCTCTTCATATCTCTTTCGATATAAATATCTAAGAATGTAGAGTTACGTCCGATTGACATAGCTGCACCATTTTGATCCTTAACAGCAGCTAGGTAACCAAAGTATAACCATTGGATTGCTTCCTTAGCATTTTCAGCTGGACGAGAAATATCAAATCCATAGCTTGCAGCCATCTCTGTTAAAGCCTTTAATGCCTTAACTTGTTCAGCAACTTCCTCACGATCACGAACGCGATCAGGAGTCATTTCGCCACAAATAAGTGACTTGTCTAATTCCTTATGCTTAATTAAATATGCTGTACCATAAAGAGCAATACGACGATAATCACCAACGATACGTCCACGACCATATGTATCAGGTAGACCTGTTAAAATGTGTGCTGAACGGCAAGCTCTCATTTCAGGAGTGTAGCAATCAAATACTCCGTCATTGTGAGTCTTACGATACTTAGTGAAAATTTCATGAATTCTATCAGTTACTTGATAGCCATATTGAGCAGCAGCTTGCTCAGCCATCTTAATACCACCAAATGGCATTAAAGCTCTCTTTAAAGGTGCATCTGTTTGAAGACCAACAATCTTCTCAAGATCCTTATCAATATAGCCAGGCTTATGTGAATTAACTTGAGAAACGATATCGATATCGCAATCAAGAACTCCACCTTTAGCACGCTCTTGAGCCATTAATTCAAGAACCTCATTCCATAGTTTCTTAGTAGCGTCAGTTGCTGGAGCTAAGAAGCTTGCATCTCCCTCATAAGGAGTATAGTTTCTTTGGATGAAATCACGAGTATTTACTTCGTCATTAGACCATTTTCCAAGGGTGAAACCTTCCCATGCTTTGTTCATAGTATTAACCTCTTTCTTAATTTAAAATTATTAACTATTAATTGGATAGTCATAAAAAATTATTTTTCTAACTTTCCGTCAAATATTATCACACACTAGCATTATTTTGTCAAGAAATATGCTTTAAAAATTACTTTTTTTTCTATTTTATTTCATTAATCTTTGCATCCAGCCAAAGCTCAAGAATTTCTTCTGGCTGATACCCTTTACAGCGAGCTTTAATCTCACCATCTTTTGTTAAAAGAATTGTAGGTGCAGTTTGCACATCAAACAATTCCATTAAGTCAAGCGTATTTTCATCAGCTTCAATGTGAACTAAGCGGCAATCATCTCTTTGGCCAATTATTTCTTTTAATATTGGCATTAAAGATAGGCAGTTAGCACATGAATTTCCGGAAATTTCAATTACACAAATTCCCTTTAGTTCTTCTTTATAGTTTTTTACTGTAATCATTATTTTACCACCTTTAAAATTTCTCTTGCGTGTAAAACTTGCTCCTTAGTAGGTGGTTCTACACCCTTTAAACGATAAGGAATACCAAGCTTTTCGTATTTGACAATACCCATTGTATGATAAGGAAGTACTTCTACCTTATCAACCGTTTTTAAAGTATCAAGAAATGCCTTAAGCTCGTGAAGTTCTTCGTCATCAGTTGTAATTCCTGGTACAAGTACATGACGAATCCACATATGCTTATCATGTTCAGATAACCATTTAGCAAATGCAAGTGTATGGTCATTATAAACACCAGTTAATTCTTTGTGAGCATCACGATTTATATGTTTAATATCTAGCAAAAATAAATCGGCATATTTAATAAGTTCCTCATGTTTTTTAACACTTTGAGGATCTTCAGGATCAAAGATATAACCAGACGTATCAACTGCAGTTCTAACACCCTGCTCGTGGAACAACCTCAAAAGTTCGATTGCAAAATCAAGTTGAAGTAAAGGCTCACCACCAGTAATAGTTACACCGCCCTTATCTCCCCAATAGCCTTTATATTTCATTGCTTGATTAACAATATCTTGTGCTTCCCATTCTTCTGCACCATCCTGACTCCACGTATCTGGATTATGACAGTATTTGCATCTTAAAGGACAGCCTTTAAAAAATATAACATAACGAATCCCTGGTCCATCAACAGTACCAAATGATTCAAATGAATGAATTTTACCCTTCATATTAACACCTCGGAAAAAGTATAACATTTTTTAACCCTTTAGACAATCAATTTACAAATAATGATTAAATAAAAAAAAGCTTATCATTTATAGTATGAGATAAATGATAAGACATATAACAAAAATTATAATATTTACACTTATTGCAATCAAAAAGCATTTATTCAAGGATTTTATTTTAAAGGTACCTATATAAAAGCTTATTACATAAAGAGAGGCATCTGTTGAGCCTTGTAAAATACTAGATACAAAGGCAAGCTTAGATGAAGCACCATATTCATTATAAATTTTAATCATAAAGGCTAAAGATGCTTGACTTGACATTGGTCTAATTACCGCCTGTGCAAGCAAATCGGCCGGTATTTTTGTACTTTTAAAAATGAATTCAATTAAGCCTGAAAGTCTTAATGCATTAATACAAATGTACATAGCAAGCATTGAAGGTGCAATCCTTAAGGAACTCTTAAAACCATCCTTAATACCTTCAATAAATGATTCATAGGTGTTGTTTTTCTTTATAATACTTATAGTGAAAACAATAATGAAAAGGGTAGGAATAATATATTTACTTATCATATTTAATAAATACCTTATTTAAAACAATGGTGGTGAAAAAAGCAAACATACTTAATAGGAATGATGGTAAAATTATATCAAAAGCATTATCTATATAAGTTCCTCTTATTGAAATAATACCTTGAGGAATCAAACAAAAGCCTGAGGCATTTAGGGTTAAAAAGGTGATAATAGCCTTATATTCTTCTTTTTTAGAAAGAGATTCCATTGTTTTTAGCCCAGCTGTAGTTGCAGCACCATTTATTCCCAAAAAATTACAAATTAAATTAAGAGATATTAAATCAATATCATTATCTTGAAGAGTCGGAAATAAAAAACTCATTGGCTTATTCAAAAACCTCGTTAATAATTTAATAAGCCCTGAATCATCTGCCACCTTAAGGAGGCCTGAAAATAGCATAATACCGGCCGATGTGCTTACAATTAATTTTATTCCTTCTAGCGGAATTTCAAGTAAAGCATTAGAAGCCTCTGCACTTCTTCTTGTAAAAACAAAAAATGATAGGGCCACTATAAATATTATGGCGAATAATTTATTCATAAAAATCACCATTTAATTTTATGTTTTTACCTTTAAAATATGAAAAATCTGCCAGTTAAGCAAATAATTTCTTACTTAGAATATTCAATAAAGGTCATTAAAATGGACCAACATCTTTAGCATTATTTCTTTCAACTGTCTCACCAAATAATAAGCCGGACTGTCATCTCTAATAGGCTTTGACTAGGCCCAGTCAAACTATAATCCATATGTTATTAAAATATTGTTTTTAATCTTAAAACTAACTTTTTCATAAGACGTAAGACACATAATATTGCTTTGATAGCATTTATCATTTTTTAAATCCATATTTATTATATTCCTACAAAACAATCAAATTAATATTATCAATAAAAATACGATACTATACCTACACGAGACAAACAAAAAGAATCTATTCTTGCCTGATAGATTCTAAATTGATTTATTTTGTTTTAATTGGAAGTAAAAATAATAGTGCAGGATAAATTATAAATATATAAAAATATGCATATTTAAAGCATTCTTTATTGTTAATACCTACAATTATATATATCAGTGTAACTGCAACAGCAATTAAAATTGTTATTATTTTCTTTATATTACCCTGTAAAAAGATATACGCTAAGCTATATAAAATTACAAAAACAAGCATAATCCATAACCAGTAAGATGATTTAGCAATACTAAACATAGAAAATGAATCTTCTCCAGCTTGATATAATGGATAAGCAATAAATAAAATCACACCTAAAACTGTTAAAATTAATGCTAAAATGTCACATGTTTTTATATGAAGATCTAAAGTTTTTGTTGGGTCTAATTCCATCGTTGATACCAATGCTTCATTTTTAGCAATCGCAGACATGACAGGAATTCCTAAAAAATATAATACAACAAATTCTCCAAGTCCTACAGTCCATACATTATACCAAAAACCTGCTTTCCACATTCCAAAGGCAAGCCCTAATTCAAGTGGCACAATAATTGCATTTGATATTACTGGGAATAAAGCTGCGATAGGCATTTTTCTTATGAATATCATAGGAATAATTGCAAGTGCTGTTGCAAGAGTACCAAATAGCATATCATACCAACCAAGACTTGATGTAGTATTAGCAATAAAGCAACCTAAAATAAGACTTAAAGCATACTTAGGATTTAATACCACAAGTAATACTAAAATCTCACTTATTCTAAATTGAATAGGACCATAGGAAATAGGTGAAAATATCCAAGTTAGTGCAGCATAAAGTGCTGCAATTATTGCAGATTCTGCAATAAACTTAATGTTATTTTTTTTCATTTTTATTTCTCCTTGTTTTTTATTTTAAAAGATGGTTTGGCAAGAAACACCTTTACGAGCATACATTATAATAATTTTACAAAGTAATTGCAAGAAAAATTTAAATCATTAATATGGCAAATTAACATTTAACATCCTGAATTTCATCAAGCATGTCTATTTTAGTAAAAACCTGTATATATCCAGTATCATAAGGCTTTAAAAGTGCAATAAATAAGCCTTCTTCTCCTTCTAGTGTTTTTATAGTATACCAATTATTTTTATATTTTAGTTTTAAACCTTTAGCTACTAATTTTGTTTTATTAATTGACATTTTAACAATTGTTCCAGCATGAATCAAAGTTCCATCTACTGCTTCATAATAAAGCTTGCCATCAACATTTTTAATATTCTTTACCAGTAATGAGCAAGACCATACCTGACTTTTTTTAATAATTTCATCATCAATAATTTGATACTCACTATTTTCATTTGATATTAAATAATACATTTTTATTCCTCCATGGCATTCACTAATAACATTATACCATTTAATTATTAAAATAAACTAGTAAGAAGATAATTTTCCTTCAAACAAAAAATAATATAACAATATTTGACAAAAAATAACAATTATTTATTCTAATATACGTAATCATAAATATAGCAAATTTACTATTTTATATAAATTAATTTTATAAAAGAGATTTTAATTATGAATGAAAATATTACAACTAAAGACTTACTAAATTTAATTTTAGAAAATCAAGAAACACCAAAAACCACAGAAAGGAAAGAAATGGAACTTGAACAAGCTATTTCTTATTTTCTTGCAAATCAAATCAAGAACTCTGATGATACACTAAAGTATTAGATTGAATTTAATTGCTTAAAAACTTATTTTAAAATGTTTGATATTAGATCAACTAAAGACCTTAATAATGATTTTGCCCTTAAATTAATTAATACTAAAAAAGCTGAGGGAGTTAAAAATTGTACTATTAACAAAATGTTAGGAACTATCAAGGCTATGCTTAATTATCTAGTTAAAGAAAATCTTATTACAGAAAGTCATATTACTATGCAAAAGCTTAAATATAAAGAAGCTAAGCTTATAATACCTACTCCAGAAGAAATTCTTAGATTTAAAAAATATATGGATAATCAAGCTCCACTTGAATATCGAGTAATGTTTTATATTTTAATTGATACTGGTTTAAGACGAAGCTCAATAGCTAATCTTTTAATTACAGATATTAATCTTGATGAACAATCAATAATACCCTCACATACTAAAGAAAACAATGAAATAAAAGTTTATTTTGGAAATAAGACTAAATCATTAATTACTGAATTTATTATGCTCAAAAAAGGATTGAAATCAAAATTTTTATTTCCAAGTAAGAGCCCACAAAAGCCTATTGAAGCTACTACTATTACCAAAATTTTTATCGGTATTAGAAATGAACTAGGAATCCCCTCAATATCACCACATAGGCTTAGACATTACTTTGGAACTAATCTAATTAGAAATAATGTGAATCCAGAAGTTGTTAGAAAACTTTTAGGACATTCATCTATTTATATGACACAACGTTATATAAATTTAAACGATAATGCCTTAAAAAGTGCTTCTATTAACTATTCACTTGCAGATAACTTATAGAATCTACGAAATATGTATTTTTATGTCGAGAACTAGATTTTGCTCTAGTTCTTAATTTTGTAATTTAAATAACAAAAAAGCCTAGCTATAAACATCAAATAATGTTTTAGCTAAGCCATTTCTTTCCAATCTGGTGCGGGTAACAGGAATCGAACCTGCACTCATAAGAACTAGATTCTAAGTCTAGCGCGTCTGCCAGTTCCGCCATACCCGCATGTATAAGATTAAGCAGTTTAATATCGACTGCGATATGAATTATACCACTAGATAAATTCATTGTCAACAGTTTTTTTATATTTTTCCTAAAAACTGCCTAATCTATTTTTAATTCTTCTTAGGCTCGACAATTTCAAGAGGAGAAACCTTAAATTGATAATCTCCTTCTTTTATGGCAACACCCATAGAAGCATATAACTCATCAGTAGGAATAATAGATACACCTAAAATCGCGCTCTTATGTGTTTCATCTACAGGAACGCGTTCAAATTCATGAAGTCTCCATCCTTCAAGTTCCCCTGCTTTTGGAAGTATTGCCGTTACAACAGCAACACTATAAGTGATACCTTCTTTAGAAGCTACTAAAGATACTGGATTTGCACTACCATAATATACATTTTCAATTTTATAGCCTCTTTGCTCTAATGCCTTTACTGCACCTTGCATACAAAAATTATGTAGCTCATCTCTTGTCATTATCTTATCATTTGATAAACCACCCGTTGTAATTTCTGAAAGCTTATGCTCTTTAGCTAAATAGGTGCCAATATTTTGAATTCGATTATAAATTTCAAACTCATTAAATGTCAAATTATTATTTGTATATTCTTCAATAGCATTTTCACATGCATCCATATAATCATATAGTTTTTCTTCGATTTGAGGTGGTAAATTAAACTTAGCGCCTTCTTGTATTTCAAGTAAAACAAGCCACACTCTTACCTGACCAGGTCTTATTTCTGATAATATTTCTCTTTCCATTGCCTTAGCAAGGGCATAAGCACCTGACTCGCGGATGAATTGTAATTTAAGACTTGGAGCGATATGTCCATATGTTGAACACAGTGCCTCATTTATTTGTGTATTATCTTTAGTAATCTCATCAATATTTTTTAATTCAGATGGATTATTCAAATAATTTAAGATTTCTTCTTCTAAAGTCATTGTAATACCTCTTTCTTTCATTATTATTTTAATTATACCATTTAATTAATAATTTGTAAAAAGTAAATCATTGAATTTTAATAAAATTAAAGTATAATTCTAATGGGTGAGTTAAATGACGACAAATGAAATTCTAATTAATGCTCATAATGTTCGCCAAGCATTTATGAACAAAATTGATCTTTACATAGATAAAGTAGTTAATTATGCTAAAATAAATGAATTGTACATTAAAGAAATTAAAAAATATACAAATGATGATTCAGCCTATCAAGTTGAAATTCCTAAGTATTATAAGTTAAAAAAAACAAGTCCCAAAAAATTAAATCAAATCTTTACTTACTTTTATTTGATTTTTGCCAATATTACTAACGCTTATATAAGTTATCTTGATGATAACACCGATAATTTCTTTTCAAATTTTGATTTATACATTGAAAAAGACGTAAACAAAATCATGCATGCAATTAAAGATTTTAGAAACGGAGATTTATTTGATAACGAATTGCTTGAGTTTTTCCACGCTATAGATCCTGATGATGCTAAATTAATTGTTAAAAATGATATGATTGATATATATTTTATTCAAAAGCTTACTCATTATAAAAAATATGATGAGTTGTTGTTAATACTTGAACAAGTTAATATTTTAGGGAATTTAAAAGATGATTATATTTATAAATTCATCATTAAAATTTTCAATTTAATAAAATAAAAAGTCATCCCAAGGATGACCTTTTATTTTCATACATAATAAGTATGAAATAGAGAAAGTATTTTGTTAAAAAAGGAAAGTATATTTGTCTTCACCTTGAAGACAAATATATTATAAACTTTTTTCTAAAAAAATGCAATACTTTTTTTAAGAAAAATGTCGAATTTTGTTAATAAATGTTTTTTAAATTATAATTCAATACAAAAAGATGTAAACGCAATGTCTACATCTTGAAGTTTAGGGGGGTACCCTAGTAACATACTAGGGTATAAAAGGGGGTTGTGAATTATGAATTCACATTTGGGATAGGGATACCAACTTTTCGTTGGCTAGATTATTATACAATATTTTATATAATTTGCAAGCATTTTTTTACATTTTTAATTATAAAATCTTTTTCATACTTATTTTTCGAGGTTTTAAGCCTTTTTTTCATAAAATTGTAAAACATTTTTATTATCAGCCATAAAAGTGTCTTCTTTATTTTATAATACAAAACATATAGTCTTCTATCTTATTATTTTCATTTTTTCTTTTATAGTTAAAATAATTTAAATTTAAATCCTCTATTTATAATATTTCCATTTTGCTTATTGATGCAATTTCTGGCCCATAATAACTTCCTGATAAAGTTTTTTCTTTTGATAATCTAATCGTATTTAATGCATCTGATAATTTACCAGAAAATGATATACCAGTTACAGGATATTTTTTATTTCCATCAAAATAATATCCTAATCTTATTTCCCCACCAATATAATCATTATATTGATCTAGTTGAATGCCAGAAAGAGATACACATTCAAGGTATGGTTCTTTATAAAGTTCTTTTTTACTAAAGCTTCCCTCTAAAAGTTCAGTACATGGTAGCATTCCTGTTACAGGTTTATTCATATATTGACATACCTTATTTGAGCCATATCCATTTACTATTACACCATCTTTAATAATATCTTGACTTTCAAGATCAATTCCATCAATGTCAAAAAAACTTGAAGATACAGATCCTTTTAGATTACCCAAAATCTTAATATTTAGTTTATCACATGAATCTGAATTTTGAATTTTATCACCAACATTATATAAGTTTTGATGTGTATAAATATAGCCGTAATTTGCATTTGTAATAATCGTATCTAAAATCTCAGAAATTTCATGTGGCCTTAAAATAATATTTCCCTTTAGCTTAGAATCTGGCTTTTTAGCTTCAAAACGAGCATGAACCTCTTCCATTTTATTTTTTATTTCCTTAGTAATTTCTTCAGGGTTTAAATAACCAACATGATATTGCTCATAAAGTTCTACGGATTCATCATTACCATTCCAGGTAGGAATAGCTTCTATCATTGTATCATATAAAACTTGTGTTTTTTTAAGTCCAGTTGAGTTTTCAACAATAACAGTTTTTTTAGTTACAAAGATTTCAAGGGCATTAATTCCACCATCCAAATAATTATCAGCCTTAAATACAGCTTCACTTATTAGGCTTGCAAGCTCATTTAATGAATAATTATTAAAATTAGAATCAGACTTAAATTCCTTTACTTCACCACTTGGCAATGTAAAAGGCTTATTATTAACAAGTAATGCATTTTGATAACCCATTTCAATTTTATCCTTTATTTCATCTTCCGTATTAGATGCATAAACTGTAAAATCAGCCTGTCCAAAAAAATCATCATGATTAACATAAACAGTAGCCTTAACATTTGAAGTTTTAGTATGTCTTACAGTTTCAAGCTTTTTATGAACAAAGAATAATTCCGATGTTTCAATTAAATTTGTATTAACCTTGAACCCATCAAGTTTTTTACTTTTCTTTAGTAATTCAATTAATGTACTCATTAGCCTAATTTCACCTTTGCTTTCAAATGAGGGCCACCATCAGTTACACGAACCCATTCCTTATAGCCTTTACCACAAGCTCCAGCTCCTTCGATTTCAAAATAATCTGAAATCATTGTTATAGATTTTAATAAATCTGGTACATATCCTGACATTACAACTGGAGCAACGTAATTATCAGTTAACTTACCATCAACAATTTCAATACCATACTCAGCTGTACATTGTATAGCCCAGTTCTTAGGATCTTCCATTCCATTATTTGTTTCACATAAATAATATCCATGTTTAACAGATTTAATCATATCATCAAGCTTATCAGTACCAGGTTCAAAAAAAGTATTTGTCATTCTTGTATAAGCCTTATGACTAAATGCTTGCCTACGGCCATTTCCTGTAGGCATGGTACCAAGCTCAAGAGCTGAGGTTAAATCAGAAATTCCAGACACTAATACACCATTTTTAATAATTTGGGTATCTTGTGCTAAAATGCCATCATCATCAAAAAAATAAGATGCCGTTGAAAGAACTGATGCGGCGCCGTCACGCATATTAACAATAGGTGAAGCAACATAATCGCCAACATATTTCTTAGCTAACGCCCTATCCTTAACAAATTGGTCCATCTCAACTCCATGACCAAATGCTTCATGAGCAATTAAACCTGTAATAGATGGGTCTGTAATAACATCATATACACCCGGTTCAATTGGCTTAGCATAGGCCAAGTGATGAGCTTTATCAATTAATGAATCTATTTTTTTAGGTAACGTATCTAATACTTTGCTAATATCTTTGTCCCATGTACCACATCTTGCAGGAGTTACCTTGCCATTTTCTTTCCACATAATTCTAATATTACCATTTACCCAAGTATAGTTTTGGTCTAACATTTTATGCTCAGTAATAAACAGCTTAGAAACATCTAATGTCCCAATAGAAACAGATACATTAATGATATTTTCAGATTTTGATGTAACCTCATCCTTTAATTTTTGGACAAAAGCCATTAAATCATTAATACTATATTTATTAAAATCTGATTCTCTTTGAAATGATTTTACCATCTCTTCATCCTTAATATCTTTAGTATCAATCATTTTGGCAAGTAATTCATCATTAATTTTCAAGTTTGAAATAATATCATCTGTTAGTTTATTAATATCACCTGAAATATCATCTAGTGAATATTCAAAAAAACCTTTATTATTTTTCATTTTAAGAACAAAGCCACATTCACTTCCGAGTCCTTCATCACTAATTGATGATGTACGAGTTGTAGATGCAACACTTTGACATCTTACATCTGTACCTAAAATACTTACATAACTAAAATATTTCTTTAAGGACATAACAAGCTCTTTAGCAGCTGTCTTTCTTGATTCAAGAAATTGTGATTTCATATTTTTCCTCCTTATTTTTGTTTTACAATTATTATAATACAAAAATATAATATATACAATGAAAATAATTCGAATATATAGAAAATATTTAATTATTAATTTTAAAAAAATTAAAAAAACTTAATCGATATATATAATAACAATTAAGTCTTTTTATGTATTAAGTTTTCTTTTTTATTCTCAATATGGCACAAAAAGATGGAATTACTAAACCAACATTATCATCATCAATAACACAAGCCTCATAAGGTGTAGATAATTTTATAATAATATCATTTTTCATTGATAATTTATTTTCGGGTAATATTTTTTTTAATTTTATATCTTGAAGTTCTTCTTTTAATATCCTACCTTTTGAAATGGCCTTTGGAATTAAAACCTTACCAATGGCTATTTGACTAATTTTAGTAGAAATTCGCGATAATACTTGTCCTGATTGTACATCAAAAATATCTTTTATTAGCATATTTTTTTCTCCTCATATAATATTATATTAAAAATCAATATATAATAATTATATCATTCCTAAGAATCTATCGAAAGGTTTTATTTTCTTAATATTTTAAAAATTTGTTTTTTATTCTAATTCCTTACAAATTTTTTTATCAAGTTTAAGCTCAAATTTATTAATTTTTTCCTCTATTTGTGCTATATAGCTTCTTTTAATCTTATCACATTGATCATCAATCTTATTAGCTGCATTTTTTATTGCTTCCGAATTCTTTAAAATATCTTCAACATTCTTTTTAAGGGATTCAAGAGGTTTATCAAGATAAGTATTTTTTATATCGTCAAACATTTTCAATAATTCATTTTTTGACTGTAACTCTAAAGATTTGGCATCGTGAGCTAAAATCAAATCTCTAAATCTTGTTGTTAAAGATGCTAGCATATTAAGGAAAGTCATCATATATGCAGGTCTTACAACATACATATTTTCATATTCTTTCACCTTAAATATTGGTGCTATATTTGGTTTATCAAGTTCTAAATTTGATACTAAAGCAGCATATTTGCATTCCTTTTTTTCACGATTTTTGTCAAGCTGTTTGTAATAATCAGCATTTGTTTTTTTATTTACAGAATCAGGATTTTCATCCTTCATATCTAAACATACTGAAGCTAAAAGCTCATTAGGATTATGCTTCTCATCTGCATATACCTTAAAAATATAATCAGCCTTAGAACCCTTAGTTTCTCCCTCTTCTTTAATAACTTTGTTATCTTTATCCCAGGTACAATTAAAAAGACCATTTTGCATATAAGAGTTAACCTCTCCATCACACCAAGCCTCTAGGTCTTCTCCTGTTTGTTTTACATTCATTGATGCTTTTGCTCTTTGAAGGCCATTAATTATATTTTCTTTTTCTTTAATTTCATTTTCATATTTTTCTTTTTGTTCAGCCAATAATTTTAATTTTTCATTTTCAAATGAATTCTTTAAATTAGCTACCTCATTTTCAGCCTTGATTTTTTCTAAATCCTGTTTAGAACGCATTTCACCTAATTTATTATTAAAATCGTTTTCCATTTCAAGTTTTACTTGTTTAACCTGATTTTCATATTGAGCAATAATTATATTATACTTTTGTTCTAAAGCTGCATATTTACTATTAGCTTCATTTTTATATTTATTTAATTCCGCCTCGTTTTTAGAAGTTAAATTTTCTAAATCACTCTTTTTTGTAGATTTTAAAATTTCAATTTCTTGTTTTAGGCCTGCAATATTATTTTCATATGTTTTAGCAACTTCTTGTTCTTTAATAACTAATGCCGACTCATTTTCTTTCTTTAAAGTTAAAATAATATTATTTAATTCTGCTATTTTATTTAAATATTCTTTTTCGATATTTTGAGCATTAATTTTTAATTCAGACTCATGTTGTTTTTCAAGTAAGGAAATTTTATTATTAAGTTCATTAATTTTTACTAAATTTTCCGCATCTAATCTTTTTTTAAATTCCGAAATTTTATCTTCATACACTTTGTCTTTACCAGACGCAATTAAAGTTTCAAGATATGATGAATCAACTTGGGTTAATTCTTCTAAATCAATTAAATCCCCTTTTTTTCCATCTTCTGCAAGTTCTAAAAGGCTTTTTTCTTTTACAATAACATTTAACTTTTTCATTTTTTTACTCCTTTAGTAACTATTAATTTAGTTATAATTTAATTTTATAAAGTTCATTGAATTAATTTTAACTCATTTTTTAAAAATTTTAAACTATATTTTGTCTTTAACCAAAAAAGATGAAGACGTTATATCCTTCGCTTTTTTAGTATTAAAATGATTCATTTTATCTTTTAAGTGAAATCAAATTACTCTTTTATTTTTAAAACAATCACACATATAATCATAAAATTCTTCTAAAAGCTTTTCATTGCAAATACCGTAAGGATTTTTCTTAACCTCAATATATCTTGTAATAATAAAATTTGAATCTGTAAAAAGCTTTAAATCATTTTTTAAAACACCCGATGTAAATTCTGGAATAAAGCCTATACCATTATCCTTTTTAATTAAATCATGAATTGAATTAATATTCTCACATTCAAAAGCAATATTAGCTTTAATTTTTTTTATATTAAAATAATCATCAATTGTTTTTCTAAGTTCTTTATTTACAGTAAATGTTATAAAAGGGGCACTTTCTAAATCAGTAATATCCTTTATTTTATTCCAAAAAAAATTGCCAGATGCTAAGCATATCTCCTCTTTAAAGCCTTCTTTAGCCGTTTTAACTAAAATATCACAATCATCCTCTCCTGAAAGAGTAAGTGAAAATGTTATATCGTTATGTTGTTCCTTAAAATTTAACATAATATTAGTAATAAAATTAGATGCAACCTTTGCACATATTTTTATATGATTGCTAAGCTTTAAATGCTCTATTTCTTCTTTAATATTATGAAGTTTATTTAATGGTTCTTCAATATTATTTTTCAACCATACTCCCCACTCAGTAAGTTTAATATTTCTTCCTACTCTTTTAAATAAAGAAACGCCTAATTCATCCTCAAGATTATGAATTTGTTTAGTTAACGCAGGCTGAGCGATATTAATTTCTTTACTTGCACGAGATATATGTTCGTATTTAGCAGTTAAATAAAAGTAGTATAATTGCGTAAGCTCCATAAATCTATATCCTTTCGTTATTAAATATATAATAATTATATATTATAAATCATAATTAATCAATTATATAATAGATTAATGGAAATGAGGTATTGTTATGGAACATGATTTAACAAAAGGAAAAGCATCAAAGGTTTTATGGCTTTTTTGTCTTCCTTTATTTGGAAGTATAATTTTCCAACAATTATATAATTTAGCCGATAGCTTAGTTGCTGGTAAATTTATTGGTGAGGATGCCCTTGCTGCGGTTGGAAACGGTTATGAGGTTACCCTAATTTTCTTAGCATTTGCATTTGGATGTAATATTGGCTGTTCAGTTGTATCATCGAGATTATATGGTGAAAAAAGATATAATTCCGTTAGATGTGCAATTTATACCGCACTTATTTCAACAATTGTATTATGTTTAGTTTTAACGGTTCTAGGACTTTTTTTAACAAAGCCCTTATTAAAGCTTATTAATACACCAGATAATATTATTAATGATTCCCAATTATATCTTAATATATATATTTATGGCTTAATATTTGTCTTTATTTATAATGTTTCAACTGGTATTTTTACTGCTCTAGGTGATTCGAAAACACCATTTATTTTTCTTGCTATTTCTTCAGTTTCAAATATTGGTGTTGATATTTTATTTGTAGCAGCCTTCAAAATGGGAATTTCTGGTGTTGCTTGGGCAACTTTTATTTGTCAGGCAATAAGTGCTATCCTAGCTTTTATAATTGTATTTAGACGTATTGAAAAACTGCCAGTTGATGAAAAAGAAGAAAGAAAAATATTTTCATTCAAGTTACTTAAAGAAATGTCAATTATTGCCATTCCCTCAACTCTTCAACAAAGTTTTATTTCGATTGGTAATATAATGATTCAAAGTGTTATTAACGGATTTGGTTCTAGTGCAATTGCAGGCTACAGTGCCGCTGTTAAGCTTAATAATTTGATGATTACATCATTAACAACTGTGGGTAATGGTATTTCAAATTACACTGCTCAAAATCTTGGTAGTGGAAAAGTCAAACGTGTTCATGAAGGCTTCTTAGCCGGAATAAAAATGGTATTAATCCTTTGTATACCTTTTATTATTTTATATTTAACTGTTGGAAAATATCTTCTATTGTTATTTATGGATAAATCTAGTGAAGAAGCAATCAAGGTTGGTATGATGTTTTTAAGAATCGTAAGTCCTTTCTATATTATAGTAGCTGCAAAGCTAGTAGCTGATGGTATTTTAAGAGGTTCTTCTAAAATGTTTTTCTTTATGATTGCTACCTTCACTGATTTAATTTTAAGAGTTCTTCTTGCTTACATATTATCTAAGCCTTTTGGCACAAATGGAATATGGACATCTTGGCCAATCGGATGGATGATAGCTGCAATCCTATCAATTACTTTTTACTTTATTGTAATGAAAAAAATTAATAAAAATCAAATTGCATAAAAAATGGTCGAGTAAAATTATTGTGAGCCCCATAAGTTAGACTAGTAGAAAATACTAGAAAGATTTGTGGGGTCTTATAATGAAATTAAAACTAGAGGATAAATTAAGAATAATTGCAATGTATGAAAATTGTCATTCTGCTCCGTTGATATGTAAGAAATTTAAAATTTCTTCATCAGTCATTAAACAGTATTTTATACCTTGATCCAGACAAGCTTGTTTATAATATTGCTTATTTTTAATGAATCAAATAAAAAGCTTCATGATGATATATCCATTTTAGCAATTAAGGTATATTAAAAGCTCCTTCAATAAAAGTCTTTGCACATTTATTAAAGGAGCTTTATTAAATATAAATATAATACTTTTGTTTTATGATTTATCAAGATACTCTAGAAGGCCATTATAAAGTGATAATGTATCCTTATCCTTTTCAAGGCCTATTACGACATATACACTTTTCTTTAAAAGGATTACTACGCTATGCTTAGATTTTTTTGAAACATATGATTCATATCTACCATAAATATCGTTATAAAATATTCCAACCTCTGAATCGGAATATTTTATTTCATCTATGAATTCATTATCATAAATAGTTTCCTTATATTCAATACTTTCAATATCATCATATTTATATCGTGATAAAAAATAATCATTTGTAACAACTAATTCCGTGTCAGTAAGACTAGCTTCTATTTTACGAGGTAGAAATAAACAATGAATATATATTAATATACCAACAATACATAAAACAGCAATAGCTAAGCATGATGATAAAATTATAATAATTTTCTTTTTCATATTAAATATTAACCTTACGCTTTCCCTCTAAATATTTTTCCCAAGCAAATTTATTTAGAGCAATATTATAACTATTCAAAGCAACAACAGGAGAATTAGCTAACGACCATCTAACAATAAATGGTCCATCAACAAGTGTGTCTAAGCTTTCACCACATAGTACACAATTAGTGTACCTTGAATGATTAGAGTCAACAGCATGGGGTTCAGTTTTTCTTGTTCCATCTGATGATATTCTTACATGCATTTTTTTATTATACCTCTCAAAAGTATCTTCAATCTTAGATGTAATTTGACTTTTATCAATTGAAAGGGTATATGCACCATTTTGACTATCATTATAACCATATACCTTTAAATAGACCGTTTCAAAATATGTCATTTCCACTTGAACATTAAAGTTTAAACTTTCACCACCATCATCATTTATTGCAATATAACTCGCATCCTTAGATATTGATGAAAAAACTTCAACTTTTAAATCGATATCACTACTACTATAAAATGAAAATTTACCTTTCGTATTTCCACTAGAAAATGAATACCATTGATAATCACCTCCAACCATACTTGAATTATAAGTGCTATTAATTTTAATAACATTTTCATTTAAATAAGTTGAATAATTATTTCCAACATCAGTATACACTAATGCATCATTATGGATTTTTTTTATATTGTAAAAAAAGCCATTAGCAACACAATGAGAAAGATAATTTTTTAACTCACCATTTTGATTCATCGCCATCCATTTCTCATATAATATAATAGCTCTTGCATTATTATGCAAATCCATTTTATTATTCAATTTATCACCACCAGCTTCATGTGCAGTCATTAATTTTTGAGCAAAATCTTTTGATATATCTCTATAAAGAATACTTGTTAAATACATATGTCTAAATGCATCCGAATCATCATCCGCATTATTTACACCATACATTTCTTTAGTAGTTTTTGTGGCATCATTAGCCAAATTATTTACCTTAAAAAAGCCCGATATACCTAAATAATGATATATCAACCAAAATTCTTCAGAAGTTAATCCACCTATATATTTTTGTTTATTGTAAATGTCGTCATATACTTTATTGATTATTTCATCATCTGTGTCATTTGGAAAACAATCTCTATAGTACTCTATTGTATCAATAATAGTTGTTAAATCCCAATCATTTGATTGATTTGTCACATCAGTATTATTAGATACATCGATCATTTGATTTTCAAAAGCATAAGACTTAACCGAGAAAAAGTTAATAGCAAAAAAAGCAATAGCACCAGTAAAAAAAGCAATTTTTATTTTTTTCATTTTTATAACCTCCATTTTTATATATTGGTCAGTTTTATTACTCCCACTCCCATCCAAACAGTATCAACCTAGTTGTATATTATCAACAAAACCATGTTTTGTCAATATTTCTTTCAAAACATTTTGCTATAGCATATATTTTTATTATTTTATTTCATTTAAACTATATTTTTTCGTTTTATTTTCGTTATTTTTTTATTAAAAAGGCTGTGAAAATAGCTTTCACAGACCCTTTACTTTCTAAAATGAATTTTAATATATTAAATTACTAATGTCTTTTTATGCTTTCTTCTAATAACTATAATTGAAGAAACCGCCCTCTTCAATTAAAATAACCACACATACTACAATGAGAATATAGCCTCATAATCATTTACATTCATTTTCATTCTAGTATTAATGGATTTTATTAAATTACCATTACTTTCCATATTTTTATATAATAAATAAACGGCATAATCAAGCCGTAGTTTCATTATAATCTATTTTTCTTATTTTATAATATATTTTAACAAGCTTCCTATAACTCCATAGTTCAGGTACTGGATATAATGGATTAACCTCTTTGTTGGCATAAAAGACCATTTGCTTTATATCATTAGAATTTATATCTATTAAATTATGTATTCCCATTAAACTATTTAATTTTAAAGTTTTACGCTAAGTTTAACTAAAAAGTTGATATTTGTACAAAATTAAGAAACTTACATAAAAAAATATCTGCATCCCCTAACCTACACTTTAATAATACCATTTACATTATAACAAAATTAAAAGGATTGACACCTACAACATATAGACATCAATACCTAAATAATAAAATATTAAATTAATTTTATTTTAGTCCAGCTTTAATGGCTCACCCTAGTAAAATCGACCTTTTATTTTATTTATCGAATTCTAAACGCATTTGATACCATATAACATTTCCATGTACTGATTTACTAATTCCTTCATTCTTAAATCCAAACTTATTGTAATACTCTATCAATGATTCCTTGCATGTTAAAACTACTCCTTTTCGACCTTGTGTATATGCATCATCTATTACACACTTAATCAGTTTAGCCGCATATCCTTGATGCCTATGAGTAGGAATAGTATTAACACCAAATATCATTTGCCATAAACCATTTTCATTATGCATAGCTGCATTTAAGTACATATCATCTTCTAAGTCTGGTTTATTAGTAGCCATTCCATCTACAAACGAAATCAGCTTATTTGCCTCGTATAGTAGCCAAAAATGATTACCATAATATTTAATTCTTTCTTCAAATTCATCCTTACTTGCAGCCTCAGATGCAGGAAAGCATAATGATTCAACACAGGTAATATCATCAAGTTCTTTTATTGTTGCACATCTTATTTCCATTTTATCAAATTCCTTTAAATAGTCTTTTTTAAAACACTTTTATCAAAAAAACAATTTTTTTATGAAATCTTTATTATAAATTTTTATCTAATAAAATTTGTGGCTTGACGAACTTCTTTATCAGGGAATCCATACGCTTCTTTGCCAAGAGAAATAGCCTTTATTAAAAAAGCCATATTATGAGCTAACGTCCGCATTGTTTGAAGTCCTTCAAGATCCTCTTTAGCATCTCCTGGAAGACGTCCATGAACGCTGTTCCAGTACTGGCTTGATACAACCGGCATTCCAGAAATAGTAAAATATTTATTTAATTCATCAAATGTAGAACTACAACCGCCTCTTCTTGCAACGGCAATTGAAGCACCAACCTTAAAACGCATGTCAAAATGTGAACTATAAAATAAACGATCTAATGTTGCAATTAAAGTTGCATTAGCTGAAGCATAATAAACAGGACTTGCAACTATTAAACCATCTACTTCTTCAAATATTTTAGATAACTCATTAACCTTATCATTAAATACACATTTCCCATTTTTTAAACAATAACCACATGCAATACAACCTCTAATATTATCAGAGCCTATTCTAACTACAAGAGGCTCAATGCCATCATTCCTAAGTGTTTTAGCTACTTCAGAAACTGCAACACTTGTATTTCCATTTTCTCTTGGACTTCCATTAATAATTAAAACCTTATGCATATTAAAACCTCACTATTTAATTTTATTATAACTCTTTTTCTTACATTTTTCATTATCTAAAATTCCTAGATAAAAAGAGATTGGAATCAACTAATCTTAATAAAATTCAAATATTTAAGTATGCGTTATTAACTGGTGATTCCCAATGATTAAGCTTTTCATCATTCAGTCAAAAAGTATTTAGGATTATCTACATCAATAATTCCAGGACACCTCAAAAGAGTTGTGTTCACATTTGTACTTGCAATTAAATCAGCTGCTTTTATATATTATGGTCTTTTTTTAACATATATATTAAGTATCTTACCTCTAATTTCTTTAATTTCTTGATAAATTCCCATACCCATTATCCAAATAATTTGTTTAATCCTTATATTAGAAAGATTATTAACAATATTTTGAGCCATTATAAGAACATCAACTTCATTTGAACATAGTAAGATATCAATATTATCAAGGGCCTTCTTAACATCTTCTTCATTTAAAGCGTCACCTTTTATAATATTTATTTTTTCAATACTATTTCCTTGAAGATTACCTTCATTTCTTACAAGCAAAGTTAAATTTATATCATCCTCCTTTATTAATTTTCTTGTAATATACAAACCTGTATGGCCTGGACCACCAAATATAGCAACATTTTTCATATTATATATTCTTCCTATCATTATATGATATACTTAATGTACATACATCGTGTTACTCAAGGTCAAGCATTTTTTTAATAAGGGGGGAAATATGCAATATAAAATAAAAGATGTATGCCACCTATTAAATTCAACCGTTTATTCCGTACAATATTATTGTGATTTGAGATTAGTTTCTTCTTTTAAATATGACAAAATGGAAACCGTTTTTTTGATAATGAGGCACTAAATTGGCTTAAGGGAATCAATTTTTTGAGAGCTAGTAGAATGCCCATTTTAGAAATAAAAATATTTTGCTTAATGTCAAAAAGGAAGTTCTACCAAAAATGAAAGAAAAGAAATATTAATTAAACTATTAAATAAACCCAAAGACGAACTTAATATATTAAAGAATAGAATTGAAGTCTAAAAAATAAAATCGAATCATTTTCAAATGACAATGATAGTACAAATCCATTAAATTGGTAATATCTTTAAAATAACCACACCTATTCATAGTATTTTTACTTTTTCAATTAACAAAAGCAAAAATAATTTATATTTACATCTTCTTTTCTTAATGATATGTTATACTAAACATATAGAAAGTTGGTACTGATATGAGAATAAAACGAAAATCATTACTTAAACTTAATATTTTAATTAAAGGCCTTTTCGCTTAATTGCGAAAAGGTCTTATTTTTTTGCGAAAAATTGGAGGATTACATATGATTAAAGAAAAAAATAACGAAGTATTTGAGAAAGACTATTTTAAGGATTTACAAGAAATCAAGGAGGCTATCAGAACCAATCAAAATAAAGCTATGGTTATAGTAAATAGTGCGATGATTATGACTTATTATGAAATTGGTACGATTATCAATAAAAGGAAAACTTGGGGTAGTAAATATATAAAGAATCTAGCTAATGATTTAAAGGAATATGGGAAAGGTTATTCTTATGATCAGCTTAAAAGAATGGCTCAATTTGCGAATGAATTTTCTGTCCAAGAAATCGGGGCACAACCTGTGCCCCAAATACCTTGGAGCTCAATTATTGTAATTATGCAAAAGTCTTCCTCACATGAAAAAATGCTGTGGTATATTAATGAAACATATAAAAATGGTTGGTCTAGATCTATGGTATTAAACCAAATAGCACTTAAAGCTTATGAACGTAGTTTAATAAAGCCTACTACTTCTAATATAACTAAATCTGACGATTTATCTAATGAGTTATTTAAGGATACTTATGTTTTTGATTTCTTAGATAAGAATAGCATTAAAAATGAAAAGGATTTAAAGGATCAAATGATTGATAATATCATTAAATTCCTACAAGAATTAGGACCGGGATTTTGTTTAGTTGGTAAGGAATATAAATTAGTTACACCAACTGATGAAGAATTTTATATTGATATTCTTTTATATCATACTAAAATACATTGTTATGTTGTAATTGAGGTCAAGATTGGAAAATTCCATCCTGCTGATTTAGGACAACTTATCTTTTATGTTAATGCCATAAATAAACTTGAAAAAACAGAAGGAGATTCTAATACAATTGGATTACTTCTTTGTAAGGACGCAGATAAATTTGTAGCAGAAACAACACTTGAAAACTCTTTACTTAAGCTTGGTATTTCTAAATATAAGTTTATTGAAGAATTACCAGAATACCTAAATAGAAAACTAAAGAGTATGAAGCTAAATAGATAAAAAATAATTGAAGTACACTATACTTCAATTAAAATTTAATATATGATACAACATCATCAATTGTTGGATGATCATCATATTTAAAATGATGTATATATCTTTCATCACATGTGTAGATACAAAGTTCCTCATTTTCTTTAAGTGGTAAATACTTTGGAATTAATTCTTTAATTGAATCTACATCCTCAAGTACTTCTGTCCCTAGTAAAGTAGCATTTAATCTACCATTTATCATTTGAACATTATTAATTAAAAAATAATACGCTTTTGTTTGATCAATAATTGGTTTATTTGTTTTTGTGTTTATTATTTGTGCAACCATTTTATAACTCCTTAATTTCTATAAATAGTATACTCTTATTATTAGATTTGTTCAAACAAAAATAGTTTTCCTTACTAACTGGAAAACTATTTTAATTTTATTCTAAATTTTATTTAAAACATCTGTAAGCTTCTTACATTGCTTTTTAGTGAATGGAACAACACTCTTAATTAACCAAATTAAAGGATGACTTGATAAGCATAAACAAATAAGAAGTAAGATTGAAGATATTGGTAGTGATTTAACTTGACCACCTACAACCTTTGAATATTTAACCTTTATATTAGTTTGAAGACCATCAATTTTCAAATAGCCATTTTCATCAAGTGACTGAACTATTGAAGTTCCACTACCCTTACATTTATAATTAGTTATTTTATTATTTACAATATAATAGCCTTGTTCTGTTATATTGATTTCTGGAGTATAAATAACGTTAGTTTTTTTATTATTAATATAATATTCCTTACCAATAATCTTTAGTGTATCAGTTAAAGATGAATCATATTCGATTTCTGTTTCATCTCCACCAATCCACACATGATTGTTTGTAGAAGAAATTAATAAGCCTTTTCCCTCAAATAATTGATAAATCCGAGTGCCATTAACATATACATTATAATTCTTATCTAGCGTAATAGCTCCAACAGTTGTTTCAGCAGTTCTAACATCTGTACGGTATCCATTTACAATGTAATAATTATTATTGATTGTAACCTCAGGTAAAATATTATAGCCTGTATTAATTATTACCTCATTTACACCATCTGTATAAACAAGATTTACAATACCATTACTTGAAGGATATAAATTATACTGATAATTTGGATTATATATATAGCTTGTTTCTGCAGCACCAATTGCAAAATGATTATTAACAGTTTTTGTAAGAGTTGGTAAAACTGGCTTATATTCTGTAATAACAACCATATCAACAATTAAATATCCATTTGCGTCTACCTCTGCCGAATGTGTTGCGGACTGCTTTACACATAACTCATCAAGTACATATCCATCAACAGTATAATGATTTGCTTCTGAAACTGATACAACCTGCGTTTCCCAAGTCATTACCTCTTGGCTCTTTGAATAATATTCTAGACCAGGGATAATCGGAGCGAAATCAAAGAATGATGGCACTAAAATCGTTGCAAATACGAATGCTGTAAATACACCGCCAAATAATATCTTACGTGTATTATTTATAAAAGGTTTACATGTTTCATATAAAACCATCATACATGTAAATGTAGCAACTATAACAATAATTGTTGATGTGGTTCTTCCAGTCATATCCAATTGATTTTGAAGTAAAAATACCAATATTGACTGGATTACAATAACAATCGCACCTGGAAGAGCACTCTTAATAATCGTTGACAAGAAATTTTTAGGTGCTGCTTGCCTATTAGGCTCTAGTCCAAGCACTAAAGAAGGAATACCAATACATAATGCATCAATCATTAATAACTGATTAGTACTAATTGGGTATGAACCTCTAATTAATGCAACAATAGCAAGAAGTAAACTAAACATTGTCTTTGTCAAATAAAGTTTAGCAACCTTAGCAATATTAGAAATAACACGACGTCCTTCTGATACAACTCGAGGCATTGAACCAAAATTAGAATCTAAAAGAACCAGATGGGACACATTACGTGCTGCTTCACTACCAGAAGCTACCGCAATAGAGCAATCAGCCTCCTTTAGGGCAAGAATATCATTAACACCATCACCGGTCATCGCAACCTTATGTCCTAATTCCTGTAAAGATTTAACAAGTAGACGTTTTTGTCCAGGGCTAACTCGACCAAATACCGTATATTTAGACGCGGCTCTAACAACCTCTGTATCTGTTAAACCATCAAGTGAAATATAATTTTCAGCATTAGTGATACCAGCTCTTTCTGCTACCTTTGATACAGTAACAGGATTATCACCAGATATAACCTTAACTTCAACGCCAGCTTCCTTAAAGTAAGAAATTGTATCAATTGCATCAGGTCTTACGTTATCCTCAATTAAAATAAGAGATACCGGTTCTAATTCTACCTTAGGAAGTGCACCATCCTTTATTGCTTCATTTGTATGAGCAATAACAAGAACACGATATCCTTCCTTAGCAGCTTTATTTACATCAGCCGCAACAAACTTATAATTAGCCTTCAATACAAATTCAGGAGCACCTAAAACAATTGTACCAATACCATCAAAGGTGACTGCACTATATTTTCTTTGAGAAGAAAAGGGAATAATATCCGTATGCTTAATTCTTTTTGCACGGCCAAATTTATTTTCCAAAGCTACATTTGTTAAATTTTGGTCGTTTGTTGCATTAAGCATTGCTGATACAATGTCCTTAGTTGATAAATTGCCAATAATATCATAATCAATTACATTACGAACATTCATTGTTCCGTCAGTAATTGTACCAGTTTTATCAAGGCATAAAACATCTACACGAGCAAGCATTTCAATGCAATATAATTCTTGAACTAAAACATTATTTTTAGCAAGTCTTAAGACGCCAACTGCTAAAGCAACTGAAGTTACAAGATATAGTCCGGATGGAATCATACCAATCATCGCACCAGCTGTTTTACGAATTGATGTTTCATAATCAAGACCTGTTCTTAAATACTGAATAAAGAACAAGCTAACACCAATAACAACAGTTAAAATACCCATTACTAAAATTATTTTATTTAATGCTTTTAATAATTCTGAATTAGGCTTTTTATATTGTTTTGCTTGACCAGTTAAGCGTTCAATATAATTATCGTCTCCAACCTTATCAACACGGGCAATACAAGTGCCAGAAACAACAAACGAACCAGAATATAAAATGTCACCTGGCTTCTTAATAATTGCATCTGCCTCACCAGTTAATAGTGATTCATTAACCTCTATTTGCCCTTCAACAACAATACTATCTGAACAAATTTGCTTACCCGTTTTTAAGCTTATTAAATCATCAAGTACAACCTCGTTAATAGTAACCTCTTGAAATTTTGAATCACGAAGCACATCACAAGTTGGTGCTGAAATTAAAGTAAGCTTATCAATTGTTTTTTTAGCACTTATTTCTTGAATGATACCAATAACTAAATTAAGAAGAACAATAACAAGGAAGGTTAAATCCTTAATACTATTAACAGAAATTAAAAATCCAGCGATTATAAATATTAAAATATTAAATGGCGTAACAATATTTCCAATTATAATTTGTGAAATTGTTTTAGTCGAACCCATCGATTTGTAATTGTTTAATCCGGCTGAAATACGTTTATCAATTTGTTCCTCTGTAAGACCAACATTTATATCCGGCTCATAGCGCTCAATCTCTAGGTTTTTCTTTCTAAGCTTTTTAGCAAGTTTAGGTGAAGAGACAATCTTATCACGTCTTTTTTGAGCTTGAGCGACACTTTTTTCTTCTTCGCTCTTATTATGCTCAACCGCTCTTTTTTGAGCCATTTCTTCAAACTTACGTTGTCGTTCTTTTTGCGCCTCAAGCTTTTTTTCTTCCTTTAAAAGCTGTTGACGCTCACGTTCCTTACGCTTTTGAGCAATTTCAGCATTTTTTTGTTCTAAAGCCTGACGGCGTTTTTCTTCTTTGATAGCCTCAATTTCATCACGGAAGTTTTCTTTAAAATCAGCTTCGTCATTGCTAGCACTTGCATCTTCATCATCACTTGAATCATTATTTGAATCTGGACTTTCATTTAATTCTTCTAAATTTTCAGTTAATTCTTTTGAATCCTCTTCTGAAGAGTCAAAAGATTCCCTTTCATCAGCATCGTAATTTGTATCCTCAGATAATTGCTCTTCTTGTTCTTCATCAGAAGTTTCTTCATTTACATCATTTATAGATTCATTATTTTCATCATCTACTTGACCGAATGAAAAGCCAGTCTCTTCTTTTTTTAATTCATCATCAACGATTTCAGCATCAATTGCATCATCATCATTATTAACTTTATTTTCATAATCTTTTTCATTACTCATGCTGATCACCACCTAACTCTATATACTTTATTGCTTCATCAAATATTTCATTCATTCTATCATAATAACCTGAAAGATATAAATATCCAACTAAAGCTTCAAATCCTGTTCCTTCAAGATAATCAATACGATCAATATTTTTTCTTACCTTTAAAACATTAGAATTTCTTCCTCTTTTATAATACTGCAATTCTTCATCAGATAAAAGATTTTTTTCTTTAAAATATCTAATTACTGATGCTTGAGCTTCTCCACTAGTATATTTAATCGCATGCTTATGTAAATCATTAACTTTAGTATATCCTAATTTTAGCAAATGTTTCCTTATATATAACTCATAAGCACTATCACCAATATACGCAAGGGTTAAGCCATTATATAGCTTAGCATCCATTAAATAACACCAGCCTCAGTTAAAACTGCTCTAAGTTTATCAGCCTCTTCAAAATTTTTAACACTTTTAGCTTGAACCCATTCATTATATATCTTTCTTGTTTCATCATTTAAAGGTGTATATGGCATCATTACTCCAAAAACATCCATTATTTGTTTAATCATATTAGCTTTTTTAGCTATAACATCTAAATTGCCAGCTCTTATTGCACTATTAAGTTCCTTTAATAAACTACTTGCAAGACTCATTACATTTTGACAATTTAAATCTTGATTCATATAATTTATAAATGCTTCCTTATCCTCTTTTATAACCTCATTACTTTTATAATTGTTATAATCAAGTGCTAGCATAGCATTCTTATAAGCCCTCGTAAATTTATCATACTCCTTTTTATATTGATTAAATAGCTCTTCATCATAGCTAATTGAATTACGATATGGTTGAGTTACAATTAAAAGTCTTAAACTCATTAAATCCTCTTGAGTCTTAAAATCATTTACAAGAATTACATTACCTAAAGATTTTGACATTTTTTGACCCTTTAGATTTAAACGACCAACATGCATCCAATATGATGCAAGCGTATTACCATACATAGCTTTTGCTTGGGCAATTTCATTTTCGTGATGAGGGAACTTTAAATCCATTCCACCGCCATGAATATCAATCATTTTATGATTAAAAATTTTATCAATCATACATACGCATTCAGTGTGCCATCCAGGACGACCAGGGCCATATATTGATGGCCATTTAATTCCAACATTGGTTTTTTTCCATAAAACAAAATCGAGCGGATTTTCTTTTTTAGTATCCACATCCTTACGAACACCATTTTGAAGTTCTTCTTGGACCTGATTAGATAAAACTCCATATGAGTCAAGATGATTAACTCTAAAGTAAACATCACCATTAACCTCATATGCATATCCTTTATTGACTAACTGACCAATAAAATCAAGCATTTCTTTAATATACGCTGTTGCGTGAGGAACAAAGGTTGGTCTTTTAGAACCCAGGTCATTACAATTTTTAAAATATGCATCCTCATATTTTTTAGCAATTTCTTCTTCTGACACACCTTGTTCTAAGGCTTTATTAATAATTTTATCGTCTACATCTGTAATATTAGATGCATAATTGACCTTATAGCCTATATATTCTAAATAATTTTTTAGCATGTCATAAAAAATCACAGGCCGAGCATTGCCAATATGAATATAATCATAAACGGTTGGCCCACAAACATACATGTTTACAATCCCTGGCTCATGTGTTTTAAATTCTTCTATTTTATTCGTTAGTGAATTATATATCATTAATCCCATCATATCACCTATTTCATTAATTTTAGCTAATATTAACAAAAACGCCCAGTATTATCTAGACGCTTTTTTGCCAAACTAGAAAAGTTCTTGAAGTTTAGCTATTAATTGGTTAAATTCCTCAGCATTATATGCATCAATTTCTGTTCCTTTAAATTGACTGATTTCAGTACTTTTTCCGAAACTCTCTTCACAGCTTGACCTTAAATATGTTGTAGGTAATTGGAAATAATTTTGATTATTTTCTTCCTTACCTGTCATTGTAATTTTAAATACTCTATCATATTCAGGAGTCTTAGTATGTTTAGGATTTTCCTCCGCAATCTCTTTTGAAGTTAATTTAACCGATACTGTTCTTCCTTCCCCAAAATATGCAACATGATTAATTGAAGGCTGAATTTCGGATACATTAAAGCCACAGAATAATCCAATAGCTACATTGTATGCATTATATGATTCAAAGGAAATAGAACCAGTTGCAGCGGAGCTTCTAATAACACCCTTGTTATATCCTGCAAATGATCCAATTGCTACATTAATCTCATTGTTAATCTTCCATTCCTTTTCAGCATCCTCACTCTTATCCTCAGAATCCTTATTAGCATAAACCTTATCTACAATATTATCATCAAGATTAAACTTAGAATCAATATTAACATAAGAAATAGTGTTTCTGATTCTTCCATCATTTTTACCAACAACACCACCAATTAACTGAACAATTTCCGTACTTGTTGTAAAATCAGAAGAATTATTATATTCTTGATTAATTGTAATTTTACCTGTTACAACACAATTTTCAATCCATTTACCTTCAGCCATTGCGTTTTGTCCCGCAATACCACCAGCGTAAACAACTTTTCCTCTTTCAATATTTAAGTCAAGATTCTCAACTGTAGAATTTATAATACTTCCCCCTGTGTTTTGTCCAATAAGACCACCAACATAGAAAGTTTTTCCACTTGTTGAAGATGTAGAAACCTTAATTTTTAAATTTGAAACCTTTACATTTTCAATTGATGAACCAGACTCTGCTCTTCCAGCTACTACACCAATATAAGTATCGCTATATCTTGTCATATTAAGATATACATTTTCAAAATTAATATTTTTAATTTGAGCACCTTCAGCTAAATAACCAAAGAATCCATAATCAGATGTAGATGATGTTTGCTTGAAATTTGAAATTGTATGGCCGTTTCCATCAAATGTACCAGTAAAAGCCTTTGATGATGATGAAGAGAAAACAGGTGTCCATTCCTTTAAGTCGCCCTTTTCAATCTCAGTAATTCCTTCATTTTCTGCATTACCAGTCCCAAGAGCAATATCATTGTCCAAAATATAATAACCATCTAAATCATTAGCCATTTTTGAAAAATCATCAGCTGATGTAATATGAATGGCCTCTGTATGAGACGATCCTGCCTTATTTGTTTTAGCTTCAATTTGTGCGATTGTATATTGATGTTCCTTTATTGTACATACAAGCTTAACAGTATAAGGAGTGTTTTCATCAAGTGATTGAATTGTAACCTGCTGAGTAGTATCTTCACTATTACCACCTAGCTTATCACAATTAGATGTAGTCTTTCTATCTCCATCAGCATTATACAATTGAATTTGAACAGATCCTTGTGTTACTTCCTTTGCCTCATCATTTAACGAAGCTTTAATTGTTAAAGTATATCTTGTTTGGTCTAATACTATTAACTCACCTGTTGCGGTAATCTTACTGCTACAACTTGCAAGTGTAATTATACCTATAATAAACATAGCCAATATGCTAAATAATTTATATTTTCTCATAAAAACAACCTCATTTTTAATATAATTTTCTTATTTTATTATACTCTAAATTTGTTCTTCTTACAATAAATTTATATTCTAAAAAAATTTTTATCAAATAATTTCAATTAATTAAGTCTTAAAATTCATTTTTTTAATAAAATATAACATTTTCATAATATAATTATAGACCAAAAAATAGTTTACTTATAAAACATATTTCATATTTGTGAAATTTTATAAATTGACATTACTTTCCTTTTTATATATAATATAAACTAGGTTATTTTGTTATATTGGTATTCTACTAAAGGAGTTATTTTATGAAATTAGGATTAGATGTTGGCTCAACTACAATTAAATATGTTGTGCTAGATGACAATGAAAATATTATTTTAAAAGATTATAAGAGACACTATTCTCATATCAAAGAAAATGTTTTAGAAATTCTTAATAATTTAAAGAAAAAAGGAATTATCACAGATAATTTTAAATTTGGAATAAGTGGTTCTGCCGGAATGGGACTAGCAAATGGTTCCCATATTACCTTTGTTCAAGAGGTTTATGCAACAAGAATAGCTGCAAATAAGCTTATACCAGGTACAGATGTAATTATTGAGCTTGGAGGCGAAGATGCCAAAATATTATTCCTATCTGATGGTATGGAAGTAAGAATGAATGGATCATGTGCTGGTGGTACAGGTGCCTTCATTGATCAAATGGCAACCCTTCTTAATGTTGATATAACTGAAATTAATGGTTATGCTAAGGAGCATGAAAAGCTTTATAATATCGCATCTCGCTGTGGTGTATTTGCTAAAACCGATATTCAACCACTTTTAAATCAAGGAGCGTCTAAATCTGATATTGCCGCTTCTATCTTTAAGGCAGTCGTTAATCAAACTATCGGAGGACTTGCCCAAGGAAGAGAAATAACTGGTAAGGTTGCTTATTTAGGAGGACCATTAACATTCCTATCAGAGCTTCAAGAAAGTTTTAATGAATCACTTCACCTAAATGGCTTTTGTCCAGAAAATTCATTATACTTTGTAGCTTTAGGTGCAGCATTTTGTGCAACTAATGACTATAATATCAATGAAGTAATAGGCAAAATTGAAACCTACCATTCTAATTCTAAAATTGGTTTTAATGCTCCTCTTTTTGAATCACAAGCTGATCTTGAAAAATTCCGTAAGCGTCATGCTGAGGATAATGTTAAAACATTACCACTTGATAACTACACAAAGCCTTTATACTTAGGTGTTGATAGTGGTTCAACAACTTTAAAAATGGTTTTAATTGACGAAGATCTAAATATTCGTTACTCTAAATATTTATCAAATAAAGGAAATCCTGTTGATTTATTCAAAAATATATTAAATGATATCTATACTGAGCATCCTTATATTCATATTGTAGGAGCCTCTTCTACAGGATATGGTGAGGAGCTTATTAAAAATGCCTTTAATCTTGATGGTGGTCTTGTTGAAACAATGGCTCACTTCAAAGCTGCAAAGCATTTTATGCCATCAGTTGATTTCATCATTGATATCGGAGGACAAGATATAAAATGCTTTAAGATTGAGCATGGTGTTATTTCTAATATCTTCTTAAACGAGGCCTGTTCTTCTGGTTGTGGCTCTTTCCTTCAGACTTTCGCCAATGCTTTAGGATATCAAATTGAGGATTTTGCTAAAATGGGGCTTTTAGCACCAAAGCCTGTTGATTTAGGCTCAAGATGTACTGTATTTATGAATTCATCTGTTAAGCAAGCACAAAAAGATGGAGCTACTATTGATAATATTTCTGCTGGTCTTTCTATTTCTGTTGTTAAAAATGCTCTTTATAAGGTAATTAGAGCGACTAATGTAGATTCCCTTGGCAAGCACGTTGTAGTTCAGGGTGGAACCTTCCATAACGAAGCGGTTTTAAGAGCCTTCGAACGAGAGCTTAACCTAAATGTTGTTTGTCCTAACATTGCAGGACTTATGGGGGCTTATGGTGCCGCCTTGTATGCTAAGGATTTAGGTCTTTTAAATTCTTCTATTTTAACACCTGAACAATTAAAAAGCTTCAAGCATGAGGTTAAATTTGTAAACTGCGGATTATGTAATAATCGTTGTAGTCTAACAGTTAATAGCTTTGGAGCTAATTCTAAGAAATTTATCAGTGGTAATCGTTGTGAAAAACCATTAACTAACGGAATTGCTAGATCTTCAAGTCTTAATCTTTATGAATATATAAAGAATAGACTTCAAAGCTATAAGCCTAAAGAAGGAAAACGTGGAAAAATTGGTATTCCTCTTGTTTTAAATAACTATGAGCTTTTACCTTTCTGGCATACCTTCTTTACAAGCCTTGGTTTTGAAGTTATAAATAGTGGATTTTCAAACGCTAAGCTATTTACATCCGGCCAACATACCATTCCTTCTGATACTGTTTGCTATCCAGCCAAGCTTGTTCATGGTCATATTGAGAAGCTTTTAGGTGATGGCATTCAAACTATATTCTATCCTTGTATGTCTTATAATATTGATGAGCATAAGGGTGATAATCACTATAACTGCCCGATTGTAGCATACTATCCTGAAAACATTAAAAATAATGTTAAGGCCATTAAAAATATAACATTCATAAGTGATTATTTAGGTATCTTTGATGAACGTAAATTTGAAAAATCTATTTATGAAATTCTAAAGAAATATTTTAATGATATTACGATGAAGGAAATAAAGGAAGCAAGTAAAAAAGCTTATTACGAATATAAATACCACCTAGCAGACATTAGAGTTAGAGGTAAAGAAATTATTGAAGAAGCTCGCAAGGAGGGAAAGCAAATTATTGTTCTTGCTGGACGTCCTTACCATGTTGATCCTGAGGTTAATCATGGTATTGATAAACTAATTGCTGGTTTTGATGTTGCAATTGTTACAGAAGAATCAATTGCTTATCTTGAAGAGAAATTCCCTGTAAATGTTCTTAACCAATGGACATATCATGCTAGACTTTATGCAGCTGCTAAATATGTTATTAACCAGCCTGATATGAACCTTGTTCAGCTTGTATCATTCGGCTGTGGACTTGACGCCGTTACAACTGATGAATGCAAAGACATTCTTGAGCGTCATGGTAAAATTTATACCCAAATTAAAATTGATGAAATTACCAATTTAGGAGCTGTAAAAATAAGACTACGTTCTTTATTTGAAGCTCTAAAGCAAGAAAGGGAGGCCAATCATGATTAATACTGATGATATTAAGGTTGAATATCCTAAATTTACTCAAGAAATGAAAAAAACACATACTATTTTAATTCCTTCAATGCTTGATATTCATTTTGCCTTATTTGAAAATGCTTTAAATAGCTGTGGCTATAAAACAGAAATTTTAAAGAATAAAGGTCCTGAATGTGCCGCAGAGGGACTTAAATATGTTCACAATGATACATGCTATCCTGCTTTACTTGTAATTGGCCAATTTATTGATGCCCTAAATCACCGTGATGATTTAGACCATGTAGCCCTTTTAATTACTCAAACAGGTGGAGGATGTCGTGCATCTAACTATATTCACCTTTTAAGAAAAGCCTTAGTAAAGGCAGGATACGGTTATATCCCTGTTGTATCATTAAACGCGGCTAACCTAGAAAAGGATTCAGGCTTCAAAATAACCTATTCTTTAATTAAAAGAGTTGTAGCTGCCTTATGCTATGGTGACTTTATTATGTATTTAAATAACAAAGCTAGATCATATGAAAAAAACAAGGGCGATTCACAAAAGATTGTTAATAAATGGGTCCATGATATAAGAGAAATGTTTTATCAAAATAAAGGCTCATCATACCACGAAATAAAGAAAAATATGTGTCTTATAGCCCAAGATTTTGATAAAGTTGAATTAACCCAGGAAATTAAGCCTCGTGTTGGTATTGTTGGTGAAATTTATATCAAATATGCCGCCCTAGGAAATAATGGTCTTGAGGACTTCCTCATTAGCGAAAATGCTGAGGTAATGGTACCCGGTGTTTTAGGCTTTGCCTTCTATTGTTGCTACAACGCTTTATATGATAAAAAGATTTACAAACGTGGAACTAAAGCAGCCTTAATTAATCGCTTAGTTATATGGTACTTTAAGCGTCGTGAAAAGCTTATGATAAATGCCATTAAAGAAAATACTAAATTTACGCCAATGAATCCTTTTACAGAAACCAAGGAAATGTGTAATGGTGTCATTGGCCATGGAGCTAAAATGGGTGAGGGCTGGCTACTTACCTCTGAAATGGTCGAGCTTTGTGAGCTAGGATATACAAATATCGTTTGTGCTCAGCCTTTTGGCTGTCTACCAAATCATATTTGTGGTAAGGGTGTTATGAAAACAATTAAAGAGCATAATCCTCACGCTAATATTGTAGCTATCGACTATGATCCATCTGCTACAAAGGTTAATCAAGAAAACCGAATTAAGCTTATGCTAGCCATTGCAAGAGAAAATCTTGATGATAAACAAGTTTTATAAAAACAAGGTCTTTACAATTCAAGTAAGGACCTTTCTTTATTTATTAAATGTTATAGTTTATTCATTTATAATATTTAAAACATTATCATTATAATTTAAAATTAGCTTACTACCGTTGTAATATAGCGTCATTGAGTTTTCATCCTCTTCAATTTTAGAATAAACATTTAATCGATTTTGAAAATCATTTATTAACTGTTTTGTTCTTAAAAAATCGACGTTAACATTTGAAAAATCAGAAGATGATACAGAATTAATACTCATTTTTTGGTCAGCATCAATAGCATATAAAGGAAATGGAATTCTAAGAAAACTCATCTCAGCAATATCAACAACAGTATACTTTTCTTGATATTCCATTTTTAACGAATACATTCCTTTATTTATTTTAATAATATATTTTCAGGAGGTAAAAATATATGAATGTAGGAAATAAAATAATAGCATTAAGGACAGAACATAAAATGAGTCAATCAGAACTCGCTTTCCTACTTGATGTATCAAGACAAACTGTATCCAAATGGGAGTGTAACATTTGTGATCCAGAAATAGGAAGAATTAAACAAATTGCTTCAATCTTTAATGTTACAACTGATTATTTATTAGACAATAAGATTGATAATGACGTACTCAGTGTAAAATCTAAGACAAATAAAATAAAAAATAGTTTATTAAAGTTTAAAAATTTATCAGTTAAAACTAAAATAGCCATTGCAGCATGGTTTATAACAATTGGATTTATTATATATACTATCATTTATGCCTATGCAATAAATCCCTATACATATAACAAACCAAATGGTCCTATATATAAAGGATTATCTAGTCAAATACATGCTTTTATAGATGGTACAGATATTAGTTCAACTGGTTTTATACTTATTATAATTTCATACTGTTTAATTATATTAGCACTAATATATACTACTTTTTTATTAATAATCCATAAAAGAAAATCTAATGATTAATCTTGTTATAAAATCTTTAATTACATTTTGTTAATTGCTTATTATTGAATTACATTTTTAAAATTGTTATATTACTTATAAGTTACAAACAAAATTTTAGAAAATGAGAGGAAAATTACGATATGGAAATTAAAAATTATAATAATGACATTCCTGATGATTATTATGAAGTTATGTCAATCCTTCAAGATAGAAATGGAACTTTAATTACATTAGATGGTATTAATAATGAAGTAAAAATTCGTTTTGGAGCAGTTGACTCAATTTGCGATACTGATGAAGGATCAAGAATGGAAACATATCTTAACGGTAAAACAAAAGAACTAAATGAATATCGAGCAAAAAAATTCTATGGAAATCCATTTTTTGTCGCAACAGCTGAGACTGATTTTACCTTATGGTTAAAAAAAGAAAGTTGGGGCTTTTCAGAAGGTGTAGGACATTATCTAATTATAACTCTTAATGATATTGTTGATATTGCTTCTGTTTTTCCACCACAAGAAATCATAATCAATAAGAAAAAACAATAATAACTTTAATCATTGATTTTATATAATTAAACTTTTATCTATTTATTTTGTTATAAAATCTTGAATTTCATTTATCTAGTTATTCCTTTGGTGGGGATAATTTTGTGAATGTATCAAGATTTTTAAATTCTTCATTTTTCTTTTCAGCATAGCTAAATGATAAGAATATTGAAACATAAAGCTTTTGATTTTTATAACTTAAGTCCCTTATATTTATATTAAGGGATTTTTTTATACCTTTAGTTCTAGTATCATTTTCATCTTCTTGGGTTATTCTTGTGGATAGTTTAAAATACCAGAAGTTATCAAAGAAGTTAGTCTTATCATTTTTATTGAAGAATCTAAGTATCTCTATGTAGATAAGTCGTCGACAAGTAAAAAATGTATTAGTCTTATCTAAAGGGCATTTTTTGCATAAAAATGAGGCCTTGCTACTAAAAAAATGGCTTCATTATCTAGTTTTTTTATTCCAGTATGTATAGGACTTCCTAACACGTCTCATTCCTGTTATTGCTGATTTTGTTACCCAATTATCGTTTGATTCTTGTTTTCTTATACTTATATTTTATCATTTTTAGGTAATTTTACTACAACTTTTTAATTGATATAAAAATCATATTGCAGTTATTTAAAGTTGCAATTTTTATTATTTTTGAGAAATATTATATAATTAATAATCATCCATTAAATACAATACTAAATTGAAAAAAGATAAATTAATTTATTTACTGCTAATTACATTAAACGACAAGGATACAAAACAGTATTTTTTTGTGCATTATTACTAAAAAAATACTCATTAATTTAAAAATTTCTTTCTATATTCATTAAACAAATAGAATTTTAGAAATTTAAAATATAATCATTTTTGAAGTTTTTTTGATATAATTGATTTGAAAGAGTTGTTTTTGTTAAAAATCTATTTAATTTTAGGAGGATATGAAATGATTTCATCAATAGGTACAAGAATAAAAGAACTTAGAAAAATAAAAAATATTTCTCAAGAAGAATTGGCCAATGAATTATCTGTCTCACGTCAAACAATTTCTAAATGGGAATCTGACATTGTAAGTCCAGATATTAATAATATAGAGATGATAAGTAATTTTTTTGAAGTATCTACTGATTATATAATTAATGGTAAAGAAAATAAAACGTCACCTAAACAAAACAATGTTTGGATTATTCTTTGCTTTATTATTGGAATTATTGCTATTATTGGAACAAGTATTTTGATGATTATAAACAAAGGTAAAAATTCACCATTATCAACTATAAATTTTTCTTATGAATTCGTTTTAATGATAATTGGATTATTAATGGTTTTTTTGGCAGTTTTTTATTTCTTTAAAAGAAAAAAGTAGAAATGTAAATAAATTTTGTCGGTATTGTAAACAACATTGTATAGATTTTTCTTCTTACTAAAAGTATTATCAAAGTGTAATTACAAATCAAGTAAATAAATGCAATAAGCTTATGCAAGAAAGAAAAAAAATGAAAAAGTTTAATTTACTATCTGCAATAGGTAGTGCTGTGATTTGTGGAGTTTGTGCTCTAGCATTTAATGATTCTTCACACATCAATAAGGAATATAATGATACAAATAATGTTATAGAAAGTAATGTATCTATGAAACGAGCTAGTTATAGAGAAACAAGAGATAGTTCGTATGCAGCTATTGTTAGCATATTTGCATTTGATGGAAATTCAGCAAGTTCTTCAAGTTCTTTTTTGAATTTTAACGGTCATGCATTTATAACAATTGAAAATTTAAATTCAAATACAATAAAAGCTGGGAAAATGGATGCCAATGCTTATGAAACTGTTTCATTAGGCACTTGGGGTAATAAAAGTCAGCATAAAGGATTATGGTATAATTTAGAATCATATTTTGCAAATAAGGGTGAATATAATGGAAGAGTATCTTTATCAAGATATACTACTAGTTCAGAGTTAGAAACATTAAATTCATACATTAATTCCCATGATTCTTGGTCTGCATTATCAAATTGCTTATCATTTGCTACAGGTGCATGGAATACCATTTCATCAACTAAATTATCAGCTGGTTGGATAGATACACCATCTAATTTAAAAGGAAATATCAAAAAGAATTCATTTAGTACCAATAGAACTATTGGATATAATAGCAATGTCGGATATTATAATGGAGATACATTTAATTATGTCAATATGAACTCAAGAGGTATCTTGAATTCTAATATGTATAACCCTAATGGTTTATAATTTATAGGAGGAATAATTAATGAATTCTCAAAGGAAAGTATTTTTAATTGTTGCAAGTATTATTTGTTTACTATCATTATTTATTTTAGTATCATCAATAATTAACCTTGCACAAAAGCAATATATTACTGGAAGCTTCTATACTATACAAGGACTAATAATAATGCTTGTCATTTCAAGTCTTATAGTAATTACTTCTATTGCATTTATTGTGTTTCAAATTAAAAGGAAATAATTAATACAAATATATTATATGATGAGTGAGATTAACTTTTAAAAGTTTATTTCACTCCTTTATTTTTTTACTATTAATAATCCATATCATAAAATTCGTAAGCATTAGTTACTTCTTTAGTAAATAAATCTTTATGCTTCATTATATATGGATCTTTTTTATTTCTTAATATAAATGATTTAGCAGCTTCATCAGAGGTTTGGCAACCTGTTTTAAACTTATTAGCTAAAACATGTTTAGTAAAATCTATTATTTGCTTATAATAATCAATGTTATTAAGGATATATTCTTTAGCAAATAATTTTCTTGTATCATAAGAAATATCTTTTTGCATATTATCTTGATTATAATATGATAGATATTTTTTAGATACATCATTATAGGCTTCTTCAATCGCATAATAGGGCGGAAGCCATATTGATTTTAAATTTGAAGCGAAGTTTTTATTCCCTTTAAATGAAAGTACTACATAACTTATTATTATTATTGTATCACCTTTGTTATAGGTGTATTCTATATCTTTATAATTAAATCCTGTTGGCAAATGATGAGGTCCAACAAAATTTGATAAAGCTGATGTTATAAACATTCTATCAAAGGTATTGTTTGGCTCTTCTACAATAGGAAAACAAAACTTTTTAGTTTTAGGATTTATTTGCGTATAAATGAATCCTTGTTCATTTATAGCTATAATGCAAGTAAAATACTTTTCTTTCATAGCTTTACAAAATATTTATTATGGCAATCTTTGCAAGTATAAATTTCTTTATGTCCTTGCATAAATTCCATTCTCATACAATATGGACAAAAACAAGTTTCCATTGATTCTGAATATCTAGCTTCTTTTAGCTCTTTATATTCAATTTCAGATGAATCACAGGTTCTTAGTAATTGTTCTAGTTCATCATTTGAACAATATCTTTTATAGCCTAAATCTTCTCCCTCTGGTCCATATACCATTACATTTACTTCATACATAATAACAGCTCCTTTTTAACAACAGATACTATTTTAGTATTAAAAATATTATATACAAGTCTTGACAATTTATTTTCTTCTTTTTCTACCCAAAGAAGCAAAAAGGTGGCCCAAATAAAAACAATACCAGTATTGCTGATATTGATTTTTATTTGGTGTATTAAGTTGTTAAATACTAAATTACATGTTTTTTTAATTACACTTCCAACTTACATTGTTATAATAATTACCTGCATATGAAAACAATCTACGCCAATTAACCATAGTATTTGTCATTATTTTAAAATCATACATTGTAAGAAGTGCAAACATTCCTGCCATACATGAAAAAGCATTTTTTAAGGTAGCTTGTGAAAAATTAGGCTTACCAGAATGCTTAATTGAATTATATGCTTTCCACCAATTAATATTCACATTATTAGTTTTATTTACTACACAATCTTCCCAAGGTTGTATTTTAAACTTGCCAACATATACAAGTGTTTCAATCAGATAATCACCTTGCTGTAACATTTTTTTATAATCTCGAATATCAAATTTAGTTTTTGTTTTACCTTCTACTTTTTTTGCTTTTCTTGGCATAGTTTAGTACAAAATCCATTAATGAGTCCACAGCAATCATTAATAATACTTGCTAACTCAATTGAAAAAGTATTGAGATTTTCTTCTTCAAAAGCAATATACCTTTTCATATTATATAATCTCTCTTCAAGCATTGAAAAATAATCAACATAATATTTAAAATCCATTGTTAAGCCTCCTAGCAATTTAGCAAATAATAAGCTATCAATTAATTGTGTTTTGCTATCAGCACTAACACACTCTACTTTGTATTTTTTTCCATTGATTTCGTATGTCTTCAATCACATCACCTCACGTATTATTATACGCTAGGGGTGGTGCCACTATTGTTCACCCTAAACCAATTTTTGGGAAAAATAAAAGGCTTAATTCAAATTTTCATAAGAAAATCTGGATCAAACCTGATTTTTTATATTATATAATAATATAGCCTTTTGGGTTACATTTTACGCAATAACTCCAACAAGAACGTAACACATATTATCTTCTAATTCATAATTTCTTTGATTAATTTGTATTTCCCTTATAATATTGTGCTGTTCCAAAATAATATTTTTTAATACTCTTTTATCCATATAAATATCATAGACCTTTTAGCTTATACTTCACTTTATTACATTTTTGTCCAGTATAATCGACAAAAAAATATATTTACGTTTAGTATAATCGACACACAATCAACAAAAAAAGGAATCATTATAGTTATGACTCCTAATTTTATTATTTGAAGCTTTGTTAATTACTTTCTTAAAAATATATTAAATTATTATTAAGATAAGAATTAATTACTTCCTCTGACAAACTAATTCCATTTTCAATAAAATAAATAGTACCAATAGCTTTATTCGTATTAGATAATATAATATTAGCATAATTTCCCATATTATCACTATTTCTTTTAATTTCAAAATATGTTTCTTTATTTTCTAAAGTCTCATAGAAATAAGCTTTAATCTCAAACGAAATATACTTTACATCCAGATCTTCCTTAATTGAACCAAGTTCGCTATCATATACATAATAGTTTTCGACAATTATTTTTGAAGTATCACTTGGATCTAAAATCGAAAAATTATTAAGACTATGATTAACAATATTGAGTGGCTTTAATAAATAAGCATTTATATTGGAAGTTTTCATACCAGCCTCTAAATCTGCAAATGAACTAAAGTATACTGCTTTACTCCTATATGGGTTAATCATATTATCACTTATAACTGGTTTATCAAATTCTGTTTTAGCTAATTTTTCATTTTGACAAGCTACTAAAATTATTAAACACATAAAAACTAACAAAAAATATAATTTTTTCACACTAACACCTCCTATTTTCGACTTTACCTTAAAAATAAAACCTAAAAAAACTCAATCATAAGCATTCCCCTCTTCACCGAAACATATAAATACATAAGTATGTTAACATATTAAAATATATTTTGCAATATATTTTAAAAAATAAAATTTTATTTTTTGTTTAACTTATAATGACGAATTATTGATATTGGGACAAATTAACAAAAAGGAATCACTATAACTGTGACTCCTTATTCTTAGATTCAACGTATGAATCATATAATTCTCTTTTATCAAGCTTATAAATTAAAGCTACCTCTTTTATGGCTTCCTTAGGCTTATATCCAAGCTTTATTAAAACATTAATTTTTTCAATCGGATCACCAGAAGCTTCTTCTTCCCTTGCACCCTCAACGATTACAACCATTTCACCCTTAAAGGTTGAAGCCTCTTCTAAAACCTCACTAATACTTCCATGAATAAACTCTTCAAACTTTTTAGTAAGCTCTCTTCCAATGCAGATTTCTCTATTTCCAAAAACCTCAAGTAAATCCTCAAGCATTTCCTTGATTCGGTGAGGTGCCTCATAATAAATAGTTGTATATGGTAGGTACTTTAAAGCCTCGAGCTCTTGTTTACGTTTAGTCGTTTTGCTATCTAAAAAACCATAAAACATAAATGGTTTAGGAGGTAGTCCTGATGCAATCAAGGCTGATATTCCTGCTGAAGCTCCCGGAATTGGCGTAACGGGAATATCTTCTTTAATACAGCGTTTTGCAATATCAAAGCCAGGATCAGATATAACAGGAAGTCCGGCATCGGAAATAATCGCTACACTAAAGCCTTCCTTTATAAAATCAACAATTTCATCTTCCTTAAGTTCTTTATTAAACTCATGATAAGTATAAAGTGGTGTTTTAATATCATACCTTTCAAGTAGCACCTTACTATTTCTTGTATCCTCTGCGTAAATTCTATCTACACTCTTTAAAACATTTACTGCCCTAAATGTCATATCCTCAAGATTACCTATAGGAGTAGCTACAAGATATAAAATATGCTCCTGATTATTATAGCTATATATACGCTTCATATTAATACTTTATAACACGCATTGCCTTTTCACGTACATCACGCTCATCATAGACAATTTGCATTAAATCCTTACGCTTTTCAGCTGTAATACCTAATTCCTTTTCAATTCTTTCAAGGAATAAATGCTCTAACGTATTATAAAGGTCATCCTCCATTGAAATAGAAACTAAATTTAAAAATACAATATTTTTAACAGCTTGATTAGCATCCTTAAAATAATCAATTGTATCATCAATTGAATCAGATTTTGAGAATGTATATTCTTCTACAATCTCACGTCCTATTTCACTATAAATACGAGAAATAAGCTTCTTTTCAACCTCAGTTGGCTTTCCATCAATATCAATCATATAGACCGCAAGATCCAAAAATTTTAATTTTTCTTTTTTTGTAAGTAAGCTTAAAAACATAAAAATCACTCCTTATTGGGCATACCTATTTTTCATTATTGTAAATTCGTAAAACCTCAGCTGTATGCTTATTATCATTAGTATGAATAATAAGTGGTGGTAGTACCATTAAACCACCCGGTTGTCCATCCTTCCTACACTCAATCAAAATATGATTACATTTAGCATTTTCCTTAGGATAGACAAAGCGAAGCCTTTTAGGCTCTAAACGATATTTTTGACAGGCATTTAAAATATCAAGTAAACGATCAGGTCTATGAACCATCGCAAAGGTTCCACCATTTTTAAGAAGCATAGAGGCTTCACACAAGAGCTCATCTAGGGTTATCAAAACCTCATGACGAGCAATTGTTTTTTCATCGTTTTTATTAATATTAGATTTACCCTCAATATATTTGAAAAAAGGTGGGTTAGTAACGACAACATCAGCCTTATAAGCACCAAGTAACTTAGATGCATTTTTAATATCATCGTTAATAATATGAATTTGCCCCTCCTTATTATTTATTTTAACACTTTTTAAAGCTAAATCATAGGACTTTTTTTGAATTTCAAAGCCATAAATATCGGCATCAGTATTTAATGACATATAAAGCGGAATAGGGGCATTACCTGTACCTAAATCAACAATCATTTTATCATTTTTCTTAATTGATACAAAGTTAGCAAGTAAGATAGAATCAAGTGAGAAATTAAACATCTCATAATCCTGATAAATTTTAATACCAGGAACGCCTAAAAGCTCATTAATAACCTCTGCCATTATAAAAGCTCCCTTAGCTCTTTATTATTAATATAATCCTTATCTTTGTCCTTTTTAGCTCTTAGAATTTTAACATCTTCAAATTTCAAATAACCAAATCCTTCTGTTTGAAGATATTTAACCTTTAAATTATGATTTAAAACATCACAACTTAAAACCTTAGCTTCACCTTGTTCAGTTGATACAATGTCGCCAATATCAGGAGCATTCTTTCTTAGTTCTGTATAAACGTCATTTTCATAATTAATACAGCATAAAAGCTTACCACAGTTACCTGATATTTTAACTGGATTCAAGCTTAAGCTTTGGTTTTTAGCCATTTTAACCGAAACATTCGCAAATTCCGTAAGGAAAGTTTGGCAACATACTACAAGTCCACAAGGACCAATGCCACCAAATACCTTAGCTCCATCACGCGAACCAACCTGACGAAGTTCAATACGAGTTCGATATATTTCCGCTAAATCCTTAACTAAATCTCTAAAATCAACGCGTCCTTCAGACTCAAAATAAATAATTAGTTTTTGTCTATCAAGCGTATATTCACAGCCTAGTACCTTCATTTCAAGCTTATGCTTTTTTACAAGCTCCTTTGTATGATTCATAATATCAGGCTCTAAGCTTTTGTTTTCATTGTAGGTTTGAAGATCACTTTCACTGGCTTTTCTTAAAACGTCTTTAATTTCACCTTGAACTTCATCTTTTGTAAGTTCAAATGGACTTCCAACAACTTCACCAAGCTCAGTACCTCTTATAGTTTGTACTATAACCTTATCACCATTTTGAAGCTTTATCTTATCACATCCGAAATAATATCTTTTTCCTAGATGCTTAAATTGTACTTTACAGCATTTCATTTGGATTTCCTCCTTTAGAAAATATTTACAAATAAATTATTTAAAATATTTTTAGGCATAACATTATTTTGAAGCTTTAATACTAAGCTATATACAAGCTCCAAATTCTTTTTAGCAGCATCATACGATAAATAATTCTTATATTTAGCGATTTCATTAATATAGCCCTTTAAATGAATATCTAATACACCATTATATAAAGATATAATATCACTATATAAGATAATTAATAGATTTAAAAAGCTTAATAGATTATCATAATTATCAAAGAATCCTAAATTCTTTCTTTGATACATTACCGCCTTAGATGGTGAATCAACGTCTAAAAAATCATTAAATAAGTCATTTAATCTTAAAGCATTAGGGTCTGATGACATTAAAATAGCATCATCAATATTATTCGTAAGCTTTGATAAAATAGCGGCTAAATGCGCTTCTACGCCCTTATTTTCAAGCATTGATGCTAATAGCCTATCATCAAGACTTTTAAATGAGATTGTTTGACATCTTGATGTAATCGTTGGTAAAATCTTTCCAACATTAGTCGTACATAAAATTCCATAAATTCCTTCTTCGGGCTCTTCAATGAATTTTAATAAACTATTTTGACTATTTTGATTCATCTTATCAGCGTCTATAATAATATAAATACGTGGACCCGATACATTACTTGTCTTAGAAAATTCTTCCTGAAGGCCAACAATTTGTTCCTTCTTAATAACCTTAGAATCAGATGAAATAACATATACATTTAAATGCTCGTTATTTAAAATTTGATGACATACTTCACATTTCATACAAGGCTCATCTTCTTTACAATATAGCATCATTGCAAAAAAGTAAGCCATTTCTCTTTTACCTACACCAGCAGGTCCTTCAAAAATATAAGCATGCGATAATCTATTTTTTCTTTTTGTATTTAAAAGAATCTTTTTAATGTCTGCTTGTTCATTAATTAAATCAAAATTCATAGTTATCTCCTAGAATTTAAATATAGGTCAATATGCTTAATGATATCTTTAACAACAAGCTCGCTTGGTCTTTCACCATCAATGGTAATTATTCTATCCTTATACATACCAGCAATTTTTTTATAGCCATTATATACATTTTGATGAAAAGAGAATGCCTCCTTATCAAGACGGTCAATCTTGTCTCTACCTTCAATTCGCTTAAGACCAACTTCTGGTCTTACATCAATAAAAAAGGTAAGATTAGGCATATAATTTAGAGCGAAGCAATTAGCCTTTAGGACATCATCAATTCCTAGTCCTCTAGCAATACCTTGATATACTAGTGATGAATCAATATAGCGATCACATATAACTACATCGCCTCTTAAAAGAGCAGGAATAACCTTCTCATGTAAATGCTGCATACGAGCTGCGGCATATAAAAGAGCTTCTGTTTCACTACACATTTTAGTATTATTCACATTTAAAATAACACTACGAATTTGTTCGGCAATATCTACACCACCTGGTTCTCTTGTAGTAACTGTATTATATCCCATCTCTTTAAAATGGTTATCAATTGCGTTAATAATAGTAGTTTTTCCACTACCTTCTCCACCCTCTAGGGTTATAAAAATACCTGGCATAAATATCATACCTTTCACATAAAATCATTTGTATTTAGTTTAACACAAAATAACTCTTAAGTAAATGATTAATGGCTTTTTATAAGACTTGAAATGCTATTAATTTAAGCAATAACTTGTTTGTATAACTTGTACAAATAAGTTTTAAGTGATATAATTATTATAGATTGGAGTTGATAAGATGTTAAAAATTAATTGCGATTATAAAATCAAAAGTGATATTGAATTTATACTTGAATCAGAACATATAAATATTTTAGATTTATCTATACGAACTAAAATATCACGAGCAACTTTAGATGATATAATGTCAAATAAAGTGGTCAGAAACGAAATATATGAAAAGCTATATTCATACATCTATAAAAGCAACTATAGATTAAACAAGACTAAAGAAGAAATTTTAAAAGAAAAAACTCATAAAATATTGTTTCATGGTTCAAAATATGGATTAGACAGTGTATCAATTTCTGGTTCAAGAAATAATTGTGATTTTGGTAATGGTTTTTATCTTGGAGAAAACTATAATCAAGCTTTAGCTTTTGTTTGTGAAAAAGACAATTCGTGTGTGTATTCATTTCAATATGATTTAGATAATTTAAAAATCAAAAAATTTGAATGTAATTTAGAATGGATGCTTGCAATATGCTACTTTAGAGGCTCACTTAAAGAATACTCATCAAATATAAAAATTCAAAATATAATTTCTGAAGTAGAAAAAGCTGATGTTATTATTGCACCAATTGCGGATAATAAAATGTTTTATATAATGTCACAATTTACAGATGGTGATATAAATGCTGATGTAGCTTTACATTCTCTATCAGCATCCAATTTAGGTCTCCAATATATTTTTAAAACAGAAAAAGCTCTGCAAAAACTTATCCCAATTGAAAAATACTATTTATCTAATTTAGAAAAAGAAAGTTGCATAAAAAATCTAAATGAAAGATCCTATGAAATAGATACAAAATTAAAACTAGCAAAAAGAGAATTTAAAAATGGATTATATATCGAGGAGATTTTAAAATGAAAGAATTTGACCACGAAGGATTAATACTTGCAGAATTTCAAGGAAAGCTTTTTGAAAAATCTTATGAACTTAATTGCTCTTCTCCTATTTTTTTTAGACGATTCCTTCATTCAGAATTACTAAAAAAACTCGATAAAAATAGAAGTTCAGCCTTCTCTTTAGATGTTAATGAGGGAATTAGTTTAATTGTAGAACAATATGGTGATTCAAAATACGGTCAAACAAAATATTCAAAAAGTGCCTTATTTTGGATAGGTTATATGTATAGATATATATCATATACAAGGGAGGAGTATACGGCATTTGTAATGAGCATTTTTGATTATAAATTAATGAATGATGTTTATTATACATTTCATACTCAGGATCCTGAATGGTGTATTAAAAGTTTGCTTGAAATAAAGAATTTAGATGAAGATATTTTTGATAAAAACAAACGTCTTAAAAAAGTAATATTAAAACACATAGAAAGATAAAAATGTATAAATATATTAATAAAAGAATGCCAAAAAAGCATTCTTTTTATTTTAAACTATTAATTATATCTACTGCTTTATCATATGAAATTAAAGTGATAATTTCATCATAATCTGTAATAGCAATTATTCCATTTTGTACAAATATATTAAGTATATTAGTTAATTTTATGGTACTAAATCCTAATTCATGAGCTATTTGATGAGGTGATGTAATATTATACTCATAAATAGAGTCTATAACATCAAATAAATCATAAATATCCATTTCACTCAGCAGCCTTAAAATTATAAATAGGTTTTATTATTTTAATAATTTCTACTGTATCTTTAATATTATCAATAATTGATTCAATAGGCTTATAAGCCATAGGTGATTCATCAAGAGTTGATCTAGCTATGGTGGTTGAGTAAATACCTTGCATCTGATGCTTATACTCTTCTAAATCAATCAACGTCTTTGCTTCACTTCTTGATAATAATCTACCTGCCCCATGTGGTGCTGATTGATTCCAATCAAGATTTCCTTTACCTTTACAAATTAAAGCTCCATCCTTCATATTAATGGGAATTATTAGAATTTCTCCATCATGCGCTGATACTGCACCTTTTCTTAAAATACGATCATTAAAATTGATGTAATTATGTATTGTTTCAAAAACAGTATCATATTTTTTATTATCTTTATACAAGACAAATTTATGGTTTTGAATTTTAATATTAGTTTGAGAGCCAAAATAGTTTTCTAAAATATTATTAGCCATTGTAATACGATTGAAAGACGCAAATTGTTGACACAATTCCATATCATGAAAATAAGCATTTAAACTATCACCTGTAAGATAGGCTAAATCTTTAGATACCTTTTCTAAATGTCCTTCATTTAATTTTTTAATCGCAAGATTCTGATAAAAATTACATACCTGTTGACCAAGGCTTCTTGAACCCGAATGAATTACAAGATAAATATTATCATCCGTATCCTTATCAAGTTCAATAAAATGATTTCCACCACCAAGAGAACCTAAAGACATAATAAGCTGATCTTTGTTTCTTAATTCTTTAAAGCAAAATAATTTTTCAATTAAAGCTTGTGATTTATTATAATCAATATTACTTAAATTTGTATTAATTGCAAATCCTGATGGAACATTATGTACAACAGCATCAAATTTTGGAAAATCAATATCTACCTTACAAAGGTTAGCCACAAGCATTCCACAGCCTATGTCAACACCCACAATATTAGGACATACCTTTTCTGTCAATGTCATGGTTGTGCCAACAACACAGCCTGCACCAGCGTGACAATCGGGCATTATTTCAACTTTACTTCCTTTGGAAATAGGACTATTTAATATTCCAATCACCTGAGAGATTGTATCATTATCAAAAACAGAGGTTCTAATATTTGCAGTCCCATTCTTTCCATTTAATGATATCATCCAATATACACCTCCCTACATTTGCAACTTTCCTTTACAAAATATACATAACCAAATCTAGCATATATTTCATATGCACCATTAAGCATAAGAAATTCACGCCCCATTGTTTTATAATCTCTTTGCCAACATCCTTCTAAAATAATAGCATCATTAAAAACAAATCTACCATCGTAAATATACTTTTTATCAAGAACCTTATGTTTTTTATACATCATTCTTTTATAAGAAGCAAACTCTTCTTTATTATCAAAGAATATTAATTGATATTTTTGCATATAAAAACGATTCATTGAAAAAGTCTTAATATCTATATAATTATTTGAAGAAAGCTTAATTATTAAGCTTGCCTTTCCATAGTATTTATAAACTATCATCTTCATCCTCTTCTTTAACAACTAAAATTGTTCCCTTTGAAGTGAAAATACTATATTTACCAGAAGAAATACCATAAGACTTTAAAACACCATCACACTCACTTATAAAATATCCTCCTTCGATTTCTAAAGCATATATATAACAAGCATCATTATCTAGCAAATATTTAAATGACTCACTGCTTGTCATAATCAAAACATCTCTCTCTTTAGGTTTTACATTTGAATTTAAGCCATTTGGTATATATATTATATTAGAATTTGAAAGTTGAAATTTAACTTCTGATGAACCTATATAAGTAAATTTATACATGAATAATACCTAGTTAGATTGTTTGTTTTTCCATTCTTGAAGTTCTTTCTCATAGTTTTTTAATGCTTCGTAGTAATTAGAATATTTATAACTATAAATTTTCATAAATGTGCTTTCGTCTTTTCTATAAATTTTAATATTTTCATCAAAGAAAACTAATTTAAGTTTTTCCAAAGATTTAAATAATTTTGAATATATATCATCACAGCCAACGATACATAAATCTTTAATGTAACAATAAAAGTAATCTACAAATATTAATATGAATAATTCCCTCTTAAAATACTGTAATGTAAGTGTTTCATTAATTGATAAGAGATTTTGCAGCATTTTTAAAAAATAATCAAGTAAAGCACTATTATCATCTTCAAAATTATATTTTTGTTCAATAACATGGCACATATGTCTAAATTCTTTATCTCTTAAAATATCACAATAAACTTGATAAAATTGATTCTTTTTATTTAAATTAGATGTTTGTTTCAAAGTTATTAATGCAAATATAACTAATAAACAAGTACACATTAATTCTATTATATCAATGATTATGTCCAAAATCATATTAATTGCTTCTTTCTATCTTCTCAGTCTTTTGTCCTGTTTGGCCTTGTGATCCAGGATAAGTTTCAGCGGCTGCCCAGCTTCTAGCATCTCCACCATCACCACCTGTTCCACCATATAATTTTACACTTGATGAAACAAAGCATGTAGTAACATATTGAATAGCAGAACCTCCAGCTCCACCTGTTCCACCATATCCACTACAATCACCAGCAAAAACAAATTCTCCTACTCCAGTGCCGCCTTTACCTCCTTTACCTCCATATATTGAAGCATTTCCTGAAACTTTAACATTGTTACCTTTAATTCCAGCACCGCCTTTACTACCAGTGCCACCATGTTTGGCTTCACTACCTTGATCACCAAATGATCCATTATATATTTTTAGTACTCCACTCTTAACATTAATTGTAATATCATATACATCTAATGTTGCAGTTTTATTCTTGGCATTAAACTCACAATTCAAATATGTATTTATAACAATTCTTGAGCCTTCTGCTGCCCACATAATTGAACCACCATCATAATATTGGTCATTAAATGATGAAAAATCAAATGTGATACTAGATTGTTTACGATCAGGAATATTAAATCCTATATTATATTTATCATACTCATTTCCATAAATAGACACCTTTGAAATATTTGTAGGAATGTAAAAATAATAATGACTTTTAGCTGTACTTGTTCTATCATTTACAAGCGATAAAATAACTTCTTGAGTATTAGATTTAATATATGATTTACCATCAATTATTTCTGTTGAATTTTTAATGAATTCATCCATTGTAAAATAAATTGATTTTGAATAATTAGAAATAGTATTTTTATCAATATAGTCATCATTAATAAATCTTAATGAAAAATCACCATTTTGTACTCTACTAGAAATACTATTATATAAATCACTAGTCATATAATTTAATCCTGCGACAATTGATAATTTTTGAAGATTAGGTAAATTATTTTTACTAATAGCATTTAAATAAGATGTACCATTATCACTAGTTATATTAATAGAATTACATTCATCTAATATAAGCTCTTTAATATTTAATTTTCCAAGACTATTTAAAGAAGTTAAATTATAAGAATTAGTTAAATCTAGGGTATCTAAATATACAAATTTTGATATATCAGGTAAATCAGAAAATGAATTACCACCTAAACATAATGTACTTAAGTTTCTTAGTTCTGATGCATCTAACTTAAATGATAAAACACCATTATTTTGAACGCATAAATCAGATGTGTTTAAATCATTATTTGATATATCTAAATATGTAAGACTTTTTAGTTTATTTAATTCACTTATATCAGCCCCATTATTTAAATTAGCATTTTCAAGAATAAGACTCTTTAAATTTGTAAATTGAGTGACACTATTAAGATTAACACTTGTACCAGATAAATCTAAATATGTGATATTTGATTTATTAACAAAAGAAATAGAATTAATTTGTGTAAATGTTAATCCACAATTACCTAAGCCTAATTCTTTTAAGTTATCTAGACTTGCTAATGCATCTTTAAATACGGTTAACTTGTTATTGTTTAAAAATACTGATTCAAGTAAAGTTAAATTACCAACACTTGTAATATCAGTAATGTTATTATTACTTAAGTCTAAATATTTAACATTACCATAATTTTGCAAATATCCTATTTCAGTTAAATTATTATCAGAAAGATCAATATATTCAAGTCCCATATGATTTTTTAAAGTAGTAATATCTGAAATATTATTATTCTTTAAAATTATTTTCTTTAAGTTTGATGCACTTGATGCAAAATCAATATTATCTATACCATTATTTGATAAATCAAGGTCTTCAAGATTTGTTAGCCATTTAATACCATTAATAGAAGTAACATCATTAACAATTAAACCATCTAAAGAAAGTTTTTTTACTCTTTGTAATTGTGTTTTAGATATCTTTCTATCACTTGAACTAATTACATTTTCATTAATTAATTCATTTCGAACAGCTGTGGCTAGAATACTACCAAAGGTTGAAGATAAGTAGCCTGCCCATATGTCTTTATCAGTTAAATCACTATGTAGTTTAACTTGAGTAGAAAGGATAATTCCGCATATTTCAAGCTCACCCTTATCATTAATAAACATATAATCATCACAGTCAACTAAGGAATACTTCGCTGCTAAATTTTCAGGAATACCAAGATTAATTGTACTACCAAAATCAATTGTCTTTTTACTAACTTCTTCTAAATTCTTTACAATTTCATCTTCAGATTTAGCCACATAATTATCAGAATATTTAACATTAATTGTAATCTTATTAGAGCTTTCTAAATCACCAATTTTAGCACCAACCTCTACAGTTCCATCTTTTACTGCCTTAAATTTATTTTTAACCATTACTGCTTCTGCATCATTGGATCCTACAATATAATAAGATATATCTGATTGATTATGTTTAGCTAAGGTTGACTTTGATGTATTAACACTAAATTCAATACTATAGCTTGTATCTGATTTCTTTTCAAGTGTAAATACATCTGATGTAGATTCAATATAAAGTTCATCTGGTGCTTCTTTAGCACAGGCTGTAAAAGCTAAAGCACCTAACACTCCAAGTCCAATACATAACAAAATATTTCTTTTCATTTTACTTCACTCCTTACGTTTTAGATGTTATATATAACTTCTAAATTACTATAATATTCATTTTCTAATATTACATTTTCATTTATTTCTGATTTATAATTTTCACTCGATTCAATAGCTTCTTTTCCTTTATAGCTTAAGAAAATAGTTAAATTAATTATTCAATATTAAAAAATTAATTCATTAATGTTTTTAATACTTTTTACTCTATATACCATAGTTAAAGTTTAATTCTACATACAGGTCTAATTCCATATCTTACATGTGTAACATAATCGCTACTAATTGTACCACTTAATGAAACAACATATGATTTTCTAGCATTATATGGCGATCTTAAAAGCCATTCGCTATAATTATTTTTCACATAAAGTCCTTGACATTTTGCATAATCACTACCACTAGCAATTCTATCATTAGCATTTATGTAAAATTTTTCAACTTCTTTTTTAGACGCTAAATATATTTTGTCATTTGTATTTTTACATATATATCCATTGTTATTACTTTCATCAATCGATGCAGCACTATTATCAACATTTGTTATCTTTATAATTTCCTTTTCGGCATCATTAAATGCAGTTTCATAAAAGAAAGTATTTAGCCATGACTTTACATGAGACAGCATATAATTTGATGCGTAATAAGTACCCTTTGAATCAACTGAATTTTTATCAGTATAATGATAATCCTGACAATCCAATAATTTTTCAGAAATAATAGTTGCTGCACCATTAACATTATTTATAACTTCCCACTTTATTGGTTCATATTTAAACCAATAGATATTTCCTTTGAAATAATTATTTTGATATTGATATGACACTAAAGATGACGAACCTGTACTTGTAACCATAACTGTGTCATATGGTCTAGCATAAAGGAAGTATACACCTCTATAATCTTTTTTTCCGTCATCATTCAAATCAATGTCAATATAATACATGTACGAAATTAAGCGATCATCAAAATAATAACCATAATCAATCCATTCTTTAGTATCCTTAGATGTTGGTAATTCTCCTACTCTAGTTTTAAGTTTTTCTATTAAATTATTATCATTAACTATAGTTTGTGGATAATAACCAAAAGAAATAATATCTTCAATAATAAACTCTGGCGTCAAGATAACATCATCATTTATGTTCCATTTTGAAACATAACCATATGAATTAGTTATTTTTACCGAATTATAAGACCATCCATCGAAAATAGTTGAATATAATTTTTTTGTATTATTTGAAGCAACAGGAAATGAATAACTTCTTCCAAAAATAACCTCATATTCTTGTTTTGAATTACAAGTTACATAACTAGTATCCAAACGCACTTTATATCTATTTGCACTAAATTCAATATTTAAATCAAAATTTGGAATTAAAAGTTTATAGCTAAATTCACCATATTCATCGCCTTTAGAATCATAAACTTTATTTAGCGTATAACCTGATTCAAATTCGGTTAAATTTAAAACACTTTCATACTTACAATTTTTTATTATTTTATCAACATCAGTGTTTGTATATATAATACTAATTTCAATTTGGTATATATTTCTTTCGTAATATATATTCACATTTGTTGTACCATCACCATTAATCTGTTTTTGAGAGAAAGATAATGCACTAAAACCAATGTATTCTTTTGCATAAGCTTCAGTTAATTCCTCTGTTACTCCATATTTTGTTTCGTTTTCATATGCAACAGCAGGATACTTTCCATTAATATCTTGCTGGTAATGGTTTATCACATATTTTACATCATTTCTTTTTTCGAAATTCGCATTTATATTTTCATCTTTTGCTGGCATTATAAAAGTATATATCAAATCAGAAGATAATAATTCAGCATTTTTAAACCATCCAAGAAAATTATAGCCATCATTTAAATTTACACTTATACTAACACTAGTTCCATATTTATATTGCCTATTATATGTTATAGTAGCAGCGTTTGATAAATTTTTTAATATTACCAAAGAATATAAACTTCTAGGATAATAAAGTTTTACAATTGTGCTTCCATCCGCCAATATATTCATTGTCTCAACACTAGGAGAACCAAATCCTTCATATTTTTTTGGCATAGCATATGCTTCTGAATTAGTCTCCCCAAATAATTCATCGGTATCATCTGGAATATCCAAATAATCATCATTTAATGTTTGCTTATAATGATATACTTTATATTTTGTATTTTTTGAAGGAGAAAATTTAGCCACAAATAAATAGTTAATTAATGCTTTACAATCAATAACATTGTAAATTTCACCATTATATTCCCACCCATTAAAATTATAACCTTGTTTATATGCATTAGGTAATGTAAGATAATTATCATGATAATCATATGAACCTAAAGCATCACTATCAATATAATCAAAATCTCCCTCATATTCTATTTTAAACTTATTCCACTTTGCAATAATAACATAATCACTATTTGGCATTTCAAAAGAAAATAATTTATCAGATGAAATCAATCTATTTTCACTATCATACCATCCAAGAAAATTAATATCTTTTTTAGTTTTAGCATCTATTGTTACCTCACTCAAAAATTCACGTTTATCACTACAATTTTGAATGTAATCGTTACAAGTTCCTTGCAGCAAAATATCTCCATAATTTGGTTGATATGACATTACAGTAATACTATATTTCTTCATTATGAAATGCGCTTGAATATCTATATCAAAATTATGTATAGATATCTTATATAGTTCCTGCTTTGAAACTATTTCATCATTTATATACCATCCGGCAAATTCGTAACCAACATATGGATGAGCAAAAATCTCTAATTCTGTTTCACACAGAGCTTCACAACTACTGGTAATTTCACCAGCATTAAGAATATTTGACGTAATATTAATTCTTGCCATTTTACTATAAATCGCAACAAACGTCATATTTGACATCATTTTAACATTTTCAATAATATTACCATTTTCATCAAAAACTTTAATACCGTTATAGGACCATCCTCTAAAAACATTATTTTCTTTTATAACATCAAAGAAAAAATCATTTTTATTAATATTTGTGACAATTCTATCATCAACGCTTGAATTTGTTTTTCCGCCATTTAAATCAAAGCTTATAACACTTGTAATATCATCTATAATCGGTATCTCAACAATATTTTCATATCCACAAACACTACATACTTGTTTCTTGCTACCTTTTGTGGTTTCGGTTGCTTCTAAAATTGTTATCCAATCTCCGTATACATGAATTCTTTCATCACTTTTTACATCATGACCACATGTTGAACTATGCCAATGCTTTATTGTATCATAACTCCAGCTTGAAGAATATGTATGATTATGACTGAGTTCAGATATTTCAACAACGTTCTCATACCCACAAACACTACATACTTGTTTCTTACTACCTTTTGTAGTTTCAGTTGCTTCTGTAATAGTTATCCAATCTCCATATATGTGATTTTCCTCATCACTTCTTACATCATGACCACATGTAGCTAAATGGTAATGCTTCTTAGAATCACTTGACCAAGCTTGTGAAAATGTATGCTGATGTGATGACTCAACAGGAGTTGTAGTAATATTTGTAGTTGGAGTTGTCTCCGTTTTACTAGAACAACCAATTAAAATCACTGAAAAAATTAATGCAAATAATAAAGCTGTTAACTTCTTTTTCATACTCATTTCCTCGTCTTTCCAAAAAGGTGTACCTTTTTGGAATGTTAAATATTGTCAAATAATAATACATAATGTTATAATAAAAGTAGAAAAAAGGGACAAAATAGAGAGTTTATAAATGTACACTTTTTCATAATTTTGCTATAATTTTGACATATAATAACTGGGAGGCGATTTACAAATGAACTACGCATACGCAAGAGTTTCATCAAAAGATCAAAATTTAGATAGGCAAATAAATGAATTTAAAGCCTATGGTATAACTACCAAAAATATTTATTCAGATAAGGAAAGTGGAAAAAACTTTGATAGAACAAACTATCAAAGGCTTAGAAAAAAATTAAAAAAAGGTGATCTATTAGTTATTAAATCAATTGATAGACTAGGGAGAAACTATGATATGATTATTGAAGAATGGTCTTATCTAACTAAAATTATAAAATGTGATATTACGGTACTTGATATGGACCTATTAGATACTAGAACTGACAAAAACAATCTTATCGGTAAATTTGTCTCTGACATAGTTTTACAAATACTATCATTTGTATCAGAAAATGAAAGAAACAATATTAGATTACGCCAAAAGGAAGGAATTGCTGCGGCAAAGAAAAATGGAATTAAATTTGGTCGTCCTAAAACTAATATTACAGATGAAATGATTACCATTTTTATTAAATATAGAAAAAAAGAATGTACTTTAATTGAGGCTTTAAAGCTAACAAGCTTAACCAAAAGTACATTCTATAATTATTATAATTCTTATTTTAATAATCAACTCTAACTAAATATAAGCCACATCCTGGAGCTACAGGATAATGCATTTGCTTCGAGTGATTTTGATATAATTCTAAAATTATATCTTTTTTTATTTTCTCGTGACCAATGGCAATTAAAATTCCCATCATTCTTCTAATTTGATATTTTAAAAAGCCTGTACCTTCAAAAACAAATTCATATTCATCTTGATGTTTATTTATATAAGCCTTTGTAATTGTTTTAACACAGCTTTTTCTATCATCTACATCAGCGCTACAAAAGCTTGTAAAATCATGCTCTCCTAAGAATAATTTAATTGCTTCTACCATTAAATCATAATTAAGATTTTTAATATATGTTTTATATCTAGCTTCAAAAACAGAATAATTTTGGAACTTAATATAATAACGATACTCCTTCTTTTTAGCACTAAATCTAGAATGAAAGCTAAGTGGAACGTAAGAAAGTGAGAGTACTCTTATGTCATCAGGAAGACCTCTATTTATCGCATACATAAAGCGACTTGGCTCAATATAAAAGCTAGTATTAAAATTAATAACCTGACCCTTAGCATGAACACCCTTGTCAGTTCTTCCTGAGGCATAAATTTTTACATCGCTTTTAATTATAAAGCTAATTGCTTTTTTTAAATAAAGCTCAATAGTAGGTTCATCATTTTGAATTTGAAAGCCTTGATAATTAGCCCCATCATATTCAATAATACATTTTATATTATAAATAGATTCTTCCAACAATAACACCTGCCAATAATAATGCAAAAACAAAAAGTGATATATAATCAATTACATGAAGCTTAAGCAAATCGAGCTTAGTTCTTTTAGCACCAATAACATATCCTCTTGTTTCCATAGCATTAGCTAGATCCTCAGCTCTTTTAAAAGATGTTACAAACATCGGAACTAAAAGCGAAACAATTTGTGATATTTTTTGACGGATACTACCCTCATTAAAATCAACACCACGAGAAGCTTGTGCCTTCATTATTTTACTTGTTTCCTCTACTAAGGTAGGAATAAAACGTAATGTTAAAGAAATCATCATAGAAATAGTTCCTACATTAATTTTAATAAGCTTTAAAGGTGATAACAAGCTTTCAAGCCCATTATTAATTTCTGTATTCATAGTTGTGAATGTAAGCATTGATGTTAAGCCAATCATAAGAACAATACGAAGTAAAATAAAGCCACCCTTTAATAGACCCTGATCATATATTTTCACACTATAATTTGACCAAACAAAATGAGGCATTTTAATTTTTTGAATGGCAAAACATCCTACAAATACTATTAATAAATAAACGAACTTGAAAGGCATATACTTTTTCGTAAAGAAATAAAAAAATATTAAACCAAGAATCATTAAAAACTGATATAAGCCGATTTGAAAATTAAAAGTATATAATAAAGTACCTTCTTGATTATAAAGAACCTGTAAAATGAAGGTAAACGTTGCTAAAAATAACACTGGCTTCATACCATTAAGCATTTTTCTAATTGGAAGCCCGGTTGTCAAATACATTATAGCGAAAAGTCCTAGGTAGCCTAACATCAAATAGATATTAGGAATCAAGAAAAGAACCACGATTAACCCAATAACCAAAAAAATTTTAACTCTTGGGTCCATCTTATAAATCCAAGAATGTCCCGGAACATATTGACCAATTGTAATATTATTCATGATATTCCACCTCCAAATGTTTAATCAAATCATCTAGAGTATAGATATCATAATCAAGATTTAGATTAAGCTTTTCATTCAAATAATCAACAGCCTTTAAAACATGAGGTTTATCAAGATCATATTCCTGATACTTATCACTTTTAAATAATTCTTCCTTTTTACCATCATAGGATAATGAACCATCCTTCATGCATATAATTCTTGTAGCATATTGATATACAACATTCATATCATGACTTATTAGAATAATTGTTTTATGCATTTGCTTATGAATTTTATAAAATATCTCCATGATTTCTCTTGCACCCTCAGGATCAAGACCACGGGTTGGTTCATCTAAAATTAAAACATCCGGATTATATGATAATATACCCGCAATTGCTACCTTACGCATTTGACCACCACTTAGATTAAAGGGACTTTTTTTAAGCAGCTCCTTAGGAATACCAAGAAGATTTGAAACCTCAAGTGCTTGCGCCTTAGCTTTTTCCTCTGATTCTCCAAAATTCTTAGGTGCAAACATTATATCCTTCAAAACAGTTTCTTCAAATAACTGATATTCAGGAAATTGAAATACAAAGCCAATTCTCTTACGAATAGGCGTTAATTTAGGATTCTTACGTTTTTTTGGAGTAAGAATAGAGCCTAATATATCAATAGAGCCAGCCGTTGGTAATAAAAGACCATTAATATGTTGAATTAAGGTTGATTTACCAGAGCCAGTTCTTCCACAAATCGCTACAAATTCATCTTTTTCTTCAATTGTTAAATTAACATCCTTAACTGCACCTACTAAATCATTTTTAGTAAGACCTTGGTATGTATGGCTTAGGTTTAAAAATTTAATTTCCATAGAGCCTCCATTAGTTCTTTATTACTATTAAGCTTTGAATTTGCCTCTACTTCTTTATAAAGCTTTAAATTAAAAGGCATATCAAGCTTTGAGCTTTTTAATAAATCTGATTGCTCAAATATTTTACCAGGTACATCATCAGCAATAATATTACCTTCCTTCATAACAATAATACGATCAGACAAACGTGCTAAATCAAGGTCATGAGTAATAGTAATAATTGTTTTATGATATTTTTCTTTAAGCTCCTTAATTAATGCTATAATTTCTCTTGTACCCTGAGGGTCAAGCATAGATGTGGCTTCATCTAAAATAATAACATCTGTATTTAATGCTAAAATACCTGCAATTGCAACTCTTTGCTTCTGGCCACCAGATAAGGTTTGTGGTTCACGTAGCAAATAGTCCTGCATACCAACCTTTGTTGCATATTCAACAATTAGCTTTTGCATTTCACTACGAGGAACACATCTATTTTCAAGTCCAAATGCAATATCATATTTTACATTTACTCCCACAAATTGATTATCAGGATTTTGAAATACGATACCAACACGATTACGTATCTTATCAACTGTTTTTTCGGTAAGTTCAATATCATCATAATAAATACTACCCTTTTGAGGAGCTAATATACCAACTAAAAGCTTTGATATTGTTGATTTTCCACTTCCGTTATGTCCTAATATAGATAACCATTCTTGATCTTTAACTTCAAAGGAAATACCCTTAAGAGCATGATCCTGCTGCGAATAGCTATAATCTAAATCATTAACACGTATCATAATTCCACATCCTTAAAAATTAGTTCAACCAATTATACCATAGAATTTTTATAAAAGAAAAGAATATTGTAAATTTAAAACAATGTATTAATAGTTTTGGCAAATACTAGCGAAATTTACTTTTTCAATTAACAATTTTCATTTTACATAAAGAAAAGATTATAACATTAGTTCCTACAAAAATTATAATTTCAAGTGCCTTTAATATACTTGATTCGATTATATTAAATAATAAATCTCTTTTTGAAATTGCAAATCCTAAAAGCACCAATGATGCAGTAGATATAATTGAGGCAAAAAATTGGATTGCAAGCACAACTAAGAAAAGCATTAAAAAAAAGAATCTAGGAAAAAGTCCTAGATTCCTTTTATATATTCATACTAGCCTACGATTGAAAAGATTCATTGAGTTTATTGGGAGAGAGAGTTATGTGTGTATTGTGTATGAATTGAATTTATTTGTAAGCTAGTATAAATAGCCTCCTTTCTTGTATTTATTTTTTAATTACTTAATTATTTATTTAGTGCCTTATTTCTAAGACACGTATAGTATACAAAATGCAAGACGTAGAATTATAAAAATAATATGTGAAATTATGTGTATTGTGAAATATATTTTGGCGCTCTATTAATAAGAGTGCTATTTATATTTTATACATATCATCTAACTTTATCAAACTATATTTTTCAGGATTTTTTAAGTTAAATCCCGTTTTTGAAATAAAACCAAGCTTATTATATTTAATTTTTAAATTTTCAAGTTGATATTCCTCTTCATTAACGATAGAATCGTCAATCGGTTTATTTATAAATTTAACTTCGTAAAAATTATAGCCATTCTTATCTAATGTAACAACATCAAATTCACCGTTTTTTCTATTTTTAGGATCATCATAATAATACTTACCAATCGCATATAGTACTGGTGTAATTTTGTGATTAGAGTTTAAAATTTGAAAATATTGCTTAGATATATTTTCAAACTCTTTTGGCACGTACTGAGAATAGAAATCAGGCTCTATAAATTCATCATAAAATAAATCTGGGGGCATTATCTTAAAAAAAGTATTTTTAGCAAAAATATAGCGATAATAAAATAAAGAAAGACGTTCTATTATTTCATAAGTGGCTTTCTTCTCGTTTTCATCATTAATTGGACATATTTTTTCTATTACATCCATTTTAATTAGTTTTTTTAAAATATCTGATAACATTGGTGAAGATGATATATGTGAAGCATTTAAAATATCAGTATATTTTCTATTTCCTAAAGCAATAGAGCAAAAACATTCATTAGCATTAGTTAATTTAGTCATTTTCTCAAGTAAAAATCCTTCAGCCTCAGCTAAAAGTCGTGCATTAGGACTAGCTATTAAATTAATAATATTTTCCTTTACTGTTTTTGTATCATCAATAAATTGATTATAAAAGGGGACTCCTCCAAACACTGAATAATACGCCACCTTATCCTCATTTGAAGCATTAGGATAAAATAATGATGATTCTAAATAATTCATTTGCCTAACATTCATTTTTAATGAAAATCTACCATATAAAGGGCTATTATTGCTAAGCAATTTTTCCATAACATCAATATATGATCCACATAAAATAAATTTCATTTTTGAATCCATTTTATATTTATCAATTGCATTCTGAATAATACTATCTAAATAGAAAGAATTATCTCTAATATATGGATACTCGTCAATAACAAAAATAATTTTTTCAGTAAGTGATTTTTCAAACAAAAAATCTAAAATTTGACTAAGTGTTTGAAAGGCAGGCTTTGGTATTTTAAAAGTACTTGCAATAATATCGCATAAATTAGAAACATTGTAAGCCTCAGTAGCTTTTTGACACTCAAAATAAATTTTTTTACAATTAATATCTTTAAATGAGTACTTTATAAGCTCACTCTTGCCAATTCTTCGACGACCGTATAATATTATACTTTCAAATTTTTCATTATTATACACATCCCTTAATATTTCTATTTCTCGTTTTCTTCCTAAAAAAGGCATTTTATCCCTCCTATATTTGTATTATACTTCTATATTTTAAAATACGCAATATTTACTCAGAAAAAACTGACTCATAAAAAACTGAGTAACTTTTCGGTTATAAAAAAACCGCATCGCTGCGGTCTTTATTATTTCTTTGGAACTAGCTTTGTAGCTCCACCCATATAAGGCTGTAATGCCTTTGGTACATTTATAGAACCATCCTCATTGTAATTATTTTCGATTACACCAATTAATCCTCTTGGAGTTGCAAGAACAGTATTATTTAATGTATGTACTAAATAAGTACCATTTTCGCCCTTAGTACGAATTTGTAAACGACGTGCTTGAGCATCACCTAAAGTTGAACAAGATCCAACCTCAAAATACTTCTTTTGACGTGGACTCCAAGCCTCAACATCACAGCTCTTAACCTTTAAGTCAGCAAGATCACCTGTACAGCACTCAAGTGTACGAACAGGAACATCTAGACTTCTAAAGAATTCAACTGTATAGCTCCACATTTTATTATACCAATCCATTGATTCCTCTGGCTTGCATAGAACAACCATTTCTTGTTTTTCAAATTGGTGAACACGATAAACACCACGCTCTTCAATACCATGAGCACCTACCTCTTTACGGAAGCAAGGGGAATAGCTTGTAAGAGTAATAGGTAATTCAGATTCCTTAACAATTTGATTTTTAAAACGACCAATCATTGAATGCTCAGAAGTACCAATTAAATATAAATCCTCACCCTCAATTTTATACATCATGTTTTCCATTTCCGCAAAGCTCATAACACCTTGTACGACATCACCATGAATCATAAATGGTGGAATACAATAAGTAAAGCCCTTGTTAATCATAAAATCACGAGCATAAGAAAGCATAGCTGAGTGAAGACGTGCAATGTCACCTAGTAAATAATAGAAGCCATTTCCACTTGTACGACCTGAAGCTTCCTTATCTAAGCCATTAAATCTAGCAATAATATCAGCATGATATGGAACCTCATATGCAGGTACAACTGGTTCACCATAGCGTTTTATTTCCACATTTTGGCTATCATCCTTACCAACAGGAACACTATCATCAACAATTTGGGGAATAACAAGCATAATCTTTAATAATTTTTCTGAAGCTTCTGTAATTTGCGGCTCAAGTTCTGCAATTCTTTCATTATTTTTAGCTACAATCGCTTTAATTTCATTTGCCTTATCAATCTCTTTATTTTTCATAAGAGCGCCGATTTGCTTAGACAAATCATTACGTGAAGCTCTTAAAGCTTCGCATTCTTGCTTATTAGCACGAATACTCTTATCAAGCTCAATTGCTTCATCAACAAGAGGAAGCTTTTCATCTTGGAATTTCTTTTTAATGTTGTTTTTTACAATTTCGGGATTTTCCCTTACAAATTTAATATCTAGCATATATATCCTCCTAAATAAAATAAAAAAGCCCTTAGAAAAATCTAAGGACGAATTATCGCGGTGCCACCTTAATTCTAGGAAAACCTAGCACTTAAAGCCTTTAACGCAGGCATACGCTTGTCTCAAAGGTAGATTCACTAGGCTAAATATCTATTTTCACCAAACATAGACTCTCTAATAAATTAGTTTACTAGTTACTATTTCTTTTCACCGACATTACAATGATATTATAAACCTTTTTTACTGTTTGTCAAACATTATTCAAGGGGAATAGCTGTAGTATTTTTATCAACACCTACAACCATATTTGTTTCAACATGACTAACTGCATCAATTGCAAGTAAAGTACCAACAATAAAATCACGATAGTATTGCAAATCTTTAGCTACAATCTTTAATAAAAATGCTCCATCACCAGTTATAGTATAGCATTCTACTACTTGACTAATATCCTTAATCTTTTCAACAAAGTTTGATGATGTTTCACGATTAAGTGGATTCAAATTAACCTTTGCAAAAGCTGTAACCTCATACCCAAGCTTCTTCTCATCTACAATAATAGTAGTCTTTGCAATAACTCCACGCTCTCTCAAGCTCTTTGTTCTTAAAAGACATGAAGATTGAGCAAGTCCAATTTGATGAGCTAATTCAAGGTTTGAAATAGATCCATCTTCTTGTAGAATTTGCAGAATTTTCTTATCATAATTATCTAATTTTTGTCCCATACAAATCACTCCATTCAGTTTATTTACATTTAAAATTCTAACACTTTTTTTATATAAAGTAAATACCAATTCGAATAATATTCGTTATTTTAAAAAAATTTTGAAAAATATTACCCTGTTATCGCTTACATAACTAATAACATTGTATATAATCAATTTAAAATTTTTCAAAATAATAATACTCGACCTTTTTGTTTACAACCTCGCTTAATATTTTAAAAAATTCGGTAAAGCTTCTTACGGTTGTAATTGCTTTAAGAGCATTATCATCAACATAATGATGAAGAATTTCTTTTAATTCATCAACTTGGGTAGCCTCTAAAATATGAAGCCCAATTTGATGATTATTAAATGAATCTCTAACAGAAAGAACTCTAGCGTCTTCTACTCTAATTGAGTCAATTGAAACTCTAATCTGACCATAATGCTTTTTCATATAATCATACTCAAGCTTAATATTATCTAAATAATTAACCTTAAGCATTTGTTCATATTTTTCATTAATAATATCAACATTTCTATCAGACATTTCAATTCCTTGCATCGCAAGATAATCACAAATTTCTTCTCTTGATTTATGCTTACGCTTTAAAACCACAATATCCGCTAAAACCTTAGCTGAATAGGTATAGCCCTTAATACAAAGCTTTGATGCTGTTTGTGAACAATATATCACTGTATCATCGATACAATCAGGATTTTTACAACTATATCCTAAATTCTTTACTCTAACAAAATTTCCATTTGAAAATTGAATAACCTTATTAGAAACGGTATAGCGATATTTAAGCTTAGAGCCACAAAGTGGACAGGTTGATATTTCCGGTTTATACGTTTTAGTATGTTCCATTTTTATCACTCCATTCAAAGCCGAAATATATTATAATAAAAAAACTAAATTTCTACAAGTTATTTTTTATATTTTTTGTCTTTTTTTGTAATTTATTCGAAATAAAATTCGCCTTTATTATTTAAGAGTATCTATAGCCTCGTTATTCATTCTTAAATGATAATATTCTGATAAATCCTCATTAAGAAAAATATCAAGCATGTTTAAAAAGCCTGAAGAAAGCTTATAGCTTGTTATTTTTTTTAATGGTATCCAAAAATTATCTCCTTCAGAAGAAGAAATTAGATTTCCTGAGTAATCACAAGTTTTATATAAAAAGCATACGTTTCTAATATCATCACTAAACCATTGCTTAACGCCACATAAGCTTAAGTTATTAATTATAAGGCCAGTTTCTTCTAATATTTCTCGTTTAACTGAATCAACGATTGATTCCATATTTTCAAGGTGTCCGCCTGGGAAAGCAACTCCACACCAATTTTTCACTCGATTTTGTACTAAGACATTTCCTTTATGATCATAAATCATGCACATATTCGTGAATATCGCTTGTTCTGGATTATGCATTATTAACACTTCTTTCTTAGAGATTTAAAAGCTTAAAGCCTACTATGCTTCAAGCTAATTAGTAATTATCATAGGTATAAACTTTAGTTTTCAAATGAGATAAATAATATGCTAAAGCAATCGAATATATAATACTTATTCCTAAAATAATAAAATATACACTACTATAGCCTACAATACACAAAGGTGCATTGATGCTAATACTAAGTAAAGGCAAAGTATATTTAGATTTATTAAAGATAATATGATAACCATTTGAAAATAATAAAGATATTAATATTAAATATTTAAAATTAGATTTCAAAAAGATAATCGCACCAATGACGACAAGATTACATAATATATTCATCATATAAAAGAGCCATTTAGGAAGCTGGTGAATATGATATTTAAAATCATGATCGTAATTAATAAAATCATAATTTGATTTTACAAGAATAGCTTCAAAAATAGCGATAATAATCATTAATGCTTGAGTATAGCTATATTCCTTAAATGTTATTGTAAAATAAATAAAGGGAAAAGCAAAGGCTGATACAATCACAAGAAGATTACTTTTAATTAAATATTTCATCTTGAAAATATCCTCGATAAAACATCAATAACATTATTAACCTGTTCAGAAGAAGCCTCACCAAAGGCACATTCATTAGAAAAATGCTCACAATTATTAGTCACAATATTATATCCTCCACGTCCTATTTCCTTATATGCATATGACACAATTTCTTCCGGACTTCTTAATTTCTTCTTTTCATAATCACTATATTCTCTTACCTCAAGCGTACCACCTTTAAGAAATTTTTCAAGAGTAGTTTCTTCTACTCTAGCATATGCTGGGTCAGTTTCATGACCTGGCACTGATGATGCAAAATGAATAACATGCATATCATCCGCATATATACCATGATGATAATATAATCCTCGATTAACTCTAATTTGTGCACCAAAATATGGTTTTTTTACTACGTACATCTTAATTCATTCCTTTACTGTTATTACTTACAAGTTTTGAATCCCAAAATATATCTCCACCATTTGTCTCAAAGCAATTTAACACCGAATTTGATTTTTTAACAATTACTGATCCTGTATTTGTTTTAACGTTTGAATATTTTGCCAAAACCTGACCAATGTTTATGTTGCCTGAATCATTATTTATTTTAACTTCTTCAGCTGTTATTTTTTGTGCCTTAACATTACCATCCAGATTATCTACAAGCATAAGTCCGGTAATAATTTTTTGAATGTCTATACATCCTTCTATATTATCTAGCTTCATAATTTCACATTTCATATTAGGAACAAAGATATTAGCATTCTTAGACACCATTTTTATATTAGCATAGCTTATCTCATATGGAATTTTAATCTTTATTTTACTTATATCATTACAAGGTAATTCCTTAATAATTAAAAAATTATCTCCCATTTTTACGTCAAAATTTGAGGGGCTTCCCTTTTCTATTTCTAATGTAGGCACACTTATATCATCAAATTCAATATAGGCTTCTGCCTTATCAAGCTCAATATCTAATACACTAACCTTTTCAACAATTTTATCACTCACAAAATGAGGCACTACCTCTTCACTTGCCTCTGTGCATTGAGCAGCAAAAGATACGTTCTTAAGATTTATTTTAGGTTCCATTAAAATCAGTCCCTTCTTTTTCTTAAGTATAATATAGCACAAATCAAAAAATATTTCATTAATTACATTAATTATTGATATGAACACCTATATCTTTAAGCTTTGTTAGTAAATTTTCATATCCTCTAAATGCTACCTCACCATCTAATATAGTTGTTTTTCCGGTTGCGAAACAAGCTGCAATAATAATGGCAAATACACCTCTTAAGTCATAGCCTTTAACAACAGCCCCATAAAGCCTTTTAGGGTTAATAATAAGCATATTGTTAGAAACAGAAACATTCGCTTCCATTTGCTTTAAAGCTAGTGCATAATTAAATCGTTTAGGATAAATAGTATCCTTAATAGAGGAAGCTCCCTTTGCTTGGGTAAGTAAAGCACTAATTAAAGGCTGAGCATCAGTAGGAAAGCCTGGATACGATGAGGCTTCTATACTAGTTCCCTTTAAAAAAGATTTTTTCGCTATAATTTTATTCCTTTTTATCTTCATTTTAAGGTTAATTTCCTTAAGTCTTATAAGAACCTCCTTCATATCGTGAACCGGACAATTTTTAATTACTAGCCTTTTAGATATAGCCCCAAGCATTAAATAACTTGAAGCTTCTATCCTATCATATCTATTTTTATAGCTTATTTTTTTCTTTAGTCTTCTTCTTGTAAGTAATAAATAATCATTCATTTCATATATACGGTAACCAATTTTCTTTAAAAAGCTAATTGCTTCATATACCTCAGGCTCATTAGCATAATGGTATATTCTAACCGCACGGCCTAAATATCCAGCAAGAATAATAGCGTTAATTGTCGCCCCAACACTTTTATTATTAAAGCATACATCATGGGGTTTATTTCTTTTAAGATGAACTCTTATAAATGAATTATTATCAACCTCACAGCCTAACGCAATAAAAGCGTCAAAATGGTAATTCAAATTACGAGCACCTAAATTGCATCCACCTGGAAAGGCCATTTCACATTTTCCAAATAAAGCTAGCATTACACTCATTAAATACGATGAACCTCTTAATTTAGAAACATCATTTGTCATTAAATGATGATATTTAATTTTTCTAGCATCTATCTTTAACGTATTTTTCTTAAATACTGTTTTAACATTTAATATATTTATTATCTTAAGCAAATTAAAAATATCATCAATTCTAGGAATATTCTTTAAAGTGACAATTCCTTTTGTTAATAATGATGAGCAAATAAGGGGTAATGCAGCATTTTTAGAACCACTTATTTTAACACACCCCTTTAGCTCATATCCACCTTCAATTGTTATCACCATATCACCTAAAGATATTCTATATGATGACAATTAAAAAATTTGTAAAAAGAAGCTTAAAGATAATAAAAAAGCTATGAATCACATTTTGCTCACAGCTTCCTTATTTTTATCTATTTATTCTATTTTTAAAATATTATTGTCAGTATTACGATTTGTTTTTCTATCATCAATCGCATATAAAGGAAAAGGAATTATTTGATTTAACAAAACAAGCTCAAGAAGCAATTCTCATTATCCAAATTAAAAAGTATAGTAAACCACCGATATGGCTTAATCTTTTTTCAACTTAAATACTATCTAATATTTTATAATTAAAGGTAAAACCTAACTATTAATTAATAATTACCTTTATTATAGATAATCATATTACTTATTCTTTAAGTATTTATCAATAAAATAAGTTAACCCAAAATAAATAATATAAATATTAGTAAAGAAAATAAAATTAGTATTATGCCATTCATCAGGCCTTTGCTTTATAAGCCCATATATAAAAATAGCCACTTCTATTACAATTCCAATAATAAAAATAATTAGCTTTATCAAATTATTTTTATCATTTTTTCATACTTCCTAGTTAGTTATATAAAGCCAACTGTTTTCGTTATATTTTCTTTTTTGTCAATCGCTATATAAAACAAAAAAGCTATAAAACCGAAGCCTTATAGCAATTTTATTAAATTCTAGTATTTAGTAAGATAGCGATTAATTTCCCACTCTGATACATGGGTACGATATTCATCCCACTCAAGTGTTTTAGCTTCAATTAGCTTTTCACTAATATGAGGTCCCATAGCTGAATTAATAACACTATCAGCCTTATAGCATTCAATTGCCTCATATAGGCTTGCAGGTAAAGCCTTAATTCCTAAGGCATCTCTTTCAGCCTGAGAACGCTTAAATAAATTTGTATGAACTGGTTCAAATGCCTCACAATTACCATCAATACCATCAAGACCAGCCGCAAGTAAGGCTGCACATGCAAGGTATGGGTTAGCAGCAACGTCAACACTTCTTACCTCAGCACGAGTTCTTCCACCACGAGCTGCAGGAATACGAATCATTGTTGAACGATTTGAGTCTGACCAAGCAATGTAGCAAGGAGCTTCGTAGCCTGGTACAATTCTTTTATATGAGTTAACAATAGGGTTAGTTACTAAAGCAAATCCACGAGCATGGGTTAAAATACCATTAATCCATTTACGACAAGTAAGAGAAAGACCATTAGGAGCGTCCTTATCATAGAAAACATTCTTACCATCATGATCACATAAGGATGTATTGCAGTGCATACCAGAACCGTTAATTCCAAAAATTGGCTTTGGCATAAAGGTTGCATGAAGACCATGACGCTTAGCTACATTCTTTACAACAAGCTTAAATGTTTGAACATTATCACAGGCCTCAAGGGCATTATCAAACTTAAAGTCAATTTCATGTTGACCATTTGAAACCTCATGGTGAGCAGCCTCAACTACAAAGCCAATCTTTTGAAGCTCAAGTACGATATCTCTTCGACAATCCTCAGCACAGTCAATAGGTGATACATCAAAATATCCACCATTATCATTAAAGTTTAAAGTAGGTCGACCGTTTTCCATTTTAAATAAGAAGAACTCAGGCTCAACTCCAACATTGAATTTAGAAAATCCCTTCTTATGCATAATTTCAAGATTCTTTTTTAAGATACCTCTTGGGTCTCCTGGAAATGGCTCCTTGCCACTTGGGTCAGTATGAGACACCTGATATACATCACAAATAAATCTAGCAACCTTACCATATGATGTATCCTCCCAGCTTGAAACTAAGAAAGTATCAAGGTCTGGTACAAGAAACATATCAGCCTCTTCTGTTCTAACAAAGCCTTCAACAGATGAACCATCAAACATAATTTCATTATTTAACGCATCATCTAATCTATGAACGGGAATCTCAACATTTTTAAGCATTCCCTCCATATCAGAAAATTGCATACGAATATATTTAATATTCTCCTCTTCGCAAATTTTTTTAATCGCTTCTTTTGTATAACCCTTCATTTTTAAATTCCTCCAATGTAAAGAAAAAACTTTACTTGTTAATAGTTTATTCTTTAAAGTTTTATTTGTCAATTTCAATTCTACAACTTAAAATTAAACTATTTTTTCATCATTTTTAAGATACTTTAGTTTATTTTTTTAAGTTATGGATTTTAAAACTTTATTTTTTAAGCAAAAAAAGAAGCAATTATGCTTCTTCAATCCTTACTGTTTTATTTTCAAAATCAACAAAAACCTTTTCATTAATTGAGGTAGGAATATTCTTACCCACAAAATCAGCTCTTATTGGTAACTCTCGATGTCCTCTATCAACAACAATAGCTAATTCTATTTTTGATGGACGACCAAAATCCATTATCGCATCCATTGCAGCTCTTACAGAACGACCGGTATATAACACATCATCAACTAATATTACCGTTTTTCCTGTAACATCAGTATCAAAGTTTAAGATTAATGATGGATCTTTTTTTTCATCATCACGATGCTTTTTTATATCCATCGATTCTACAGGGATATCAACGTCTTCAAGATCCTTTATAATTTTTTTAAATTCCATGGCAATAGGAAGTCCCTTATTTAAAATACCTACTAAGACAATTTGGGTTAAATCATCATTTCTTTCAATGATTTCATGCGCAATACGTTTAAGCGTACGATTAAATTGTTCACTTTCAATTATCGTTTTCATAGTTTAAAAAAGAAAGGTGCAAATTGCACCTTAATTATTCCTCATCTTCAATCTCTTCTTCAATATTAGCATTGTGATGAACAGCTTGAACATCCTCACACTCTGCTAACATTTCAAGCATATGGTTGAACTTACCCTTAGTTTCATCATCTAAATCTACTAAAGTTGTAGGGAATAAATTAACTTCATCAGTATCAAATTCAAGATCAGCTTTAGCATTTAATAATGCATCACGAATTGCAGTGAAGTTTTCAGGAGCTGCAACAATTGTCACATATCCGTCCTCATCAGTAGACATATCTTGGAAATCACAGCCAGCTTCCATTAAAGCTTCCATAGCTGCATCCTCACCTAAGCCGTTAAAAACAAACTTTGCTTGACGATTAAACATAAAACTTGCAGAAGCACCAAAGTTACCACCAGTCTTAGTAAATGCGGCACGAACAGCAGAAACAGTACGGTTAACGTTATCAGTTAAACATTCAACGATAACAGCAACATTACCATTTCCCATACCTTCGTAAGTAGTTTCCTTCATTGCACCAGAGTTAATACCCTTAGCCTTTTCAATTGCACGTTTAATAACATCCGCAGGACATTGGTCCTTCTTAGCACGTTCAATTGTTTTCTTTAAAACTTGATTCATCTCAGGATCAGGAACACCAGCCTTAGCTGCTTCAAGGATTTCTTTTCCCCATTTTGAATATTTTTTTGATTTCATTAATGCAGTCTTTGCCATTGATGCTGCACGAACTTCATGAGCTCTACCCATAATAATACATCCTTTCGATATGGTTAAACCATATTTTATATAAATTTTGACTTTTATATTATATTCTTATTGTAATCTTTTTTCAATAATAAATCGCGATTTTTTAATATTTTTTTGAAAAATAAAGATGTGTAAAGATATAAATTATAATTTCACAAATAATAATTGCACCAAGAGCATAAAATATTGCCTTCGAATAAAAGCCTGCAACTACCATACCTACCCCCATCAAATAAAGGGATAGCTTCATTGTAAATGAAGTTGTACGCTGTCTTATATATATATTTCTTTCATCATTTTTCTTAATAAAATATTTATTTGCAAATTCTTCACTAGCAATTATTCTTATATAAAGAACAATTTTAAATGCAATTGCTAGTTCAAAAATAATCAAAACTAATAGTCTTAAAACGACCAAATCCATCTTTTCAGGTGAATTAAAAAAACGATAAATAGCTCCAAGCACAAAATATGCAATAATCGGTAAAAGTGTTGCTAAACTCATTACAATTAGCTTTCCTATCGTATGCTTACGTTTCTTTTGATAATTGAATTCCATTTTTAATCACCATCCTCAAGAATAAAGACTTCCTCTACCCTCTTATCAAAAACTTTTGCAATTTTCATTGCTAAAGTTAATGAGGCGGTATACTTTCCACTTTCAATCGATATAATTGTTTGTCTTGTAACACCTACAAGACGTGCAAGCTCTTCTTGCGTCATTTTTCTACTTTTTCTCAATCGAAAAACATTATTATCCATCTTCGTAGCTCCTTTTTTTGCCTACCTCAAGTATACCATACTTTACATAATTTACAAAGTTAAAATATTATTTTTTTAAATTAGCGTATTCATTCTCAAGAACTTTAAGAATATCACATACACCCGGCATAATACACTTTAAAGCACCAGATTCAAATGGATTTTTAAAATTAATTGCCTGAAGAAGACCCGTAAATGATTTAGAACCACCCATCTTACATAAGTTATAATATGTTTCCCATGCTTCTTTATGATTATTATGATTTAATAATAAGAATTGGAAAGCACATACTTGTGCAAGTGTATAATCAATATAATAGAAGGCTGTACCAAAAATATGGCTTTGTCTTTGCCACCAGTTTCCTCGTTCATAATAAGAAATACCATCAAAATCCTTCCATGGTGTATATTTAGCTTCTATTTCATGCCAATAGGCTTTTCTTTGAGCTGGAGTTACATTAGGATTTGCATATATATAATGCTGGAAATCATCAACACAAACACCATAAGGAATAAATGTAATAGCTTCTGCTAAATGTTTAAATCGATATTTAGCTGCATCATCATCGAAGAATTTATCCATATAAGGATGAGCAAAGAATTCCATTGACATCGAATGAATTTCACATGCCTCAAGGGTTGGCCAATATAAATCCGAAATTGGTAAATTTTTAGTTGCCGTGTAGCATTCAAAAGCATGTCCCGCTTCATGCGTTAAAACATCCACATCACCCATCGTACCATTAAAGTTTGAAAAAATAAATGGAGCCTTATAATCAGCAATCACAGTGCAATATCCTCCACCCTGTTTGTTAGGCTTTGTCTCTAAGTCCATAAGTTCATTGTCCATCATAAACTTAAAGAATTCCTTCGTTTCAGGAGATATATCACTATACATTTCATAAGCCTTTTTAACTAAGGTATCCTTATCCTTATGAGGCATAGGATTTCCGTCATTATAAAATAGAGGAATATCATAGGATTTAAAATCTGATATGCCAATACGCTTTTTTTGATTTTCAATAATACTCTTAGCAATTGGTACAATTGTTTCATATACCTGATCACGATAATTTTTTACCATTGAAGCGTCATAGTCGCTTCTTCCTAAACGAATATAACCAAATGGAATATAATTATCATAGCCCATCTTCTTAGCCATTTTGTCTCTTACATGAACAAGCTTGTCATAAATATCATCAAGCTTAGTCTCAATAGAAGACATAAACTCTGCAATTTTTTTCGTGGCTTCAAGCCTTATATTTCTATCGCTACTATTCGTATATACTGTCATTTGACTTAGGTTATTAATTTTACCGTCAAATTCAATTTTAGCAGATGCTAAAAGCTTACTATATTCCGTTACAAGCTTGGATTCAGCAATTAATTCATCCGTTATTTTTTCATCAAATGACTTTAAATTAAGCTCTAAAATCTTAAACCATTGACTACCATAAACACCTTCAAGTTCCTTGCGTAATGGTGAATTAACAAGCGAAGCCGCATACTTAGTAACAGCATTTTGATACGTTGGTGTATTTTCATCAAAAAACTCTTGTTCTTTCTTATAAAATTCATCTTCGGTATTAATACTATTTCTAATTGAGCAAATAGTTGACATTGTCTGAAAATGATTTGTAATCTTTTCAGCTTTTTGGATTAAAGCTACTGCTTCATCCTTAGATTTTGCAATAGCAATCTCATCTGCAATAGCAATTACTTCATTAGATACCTCATCAATATTAGGTCTTTCATATACATATTCACTAAATTTCATATTATTTTATTTCCTTTCCTATGTTATTTAAGATATTATACACATTTAATAAATCTATTACAAGTTAGTTTTAGATAATTCTTAAATAATATCACTTTATTATAAAAAGGAGCCTTACATAAAGGCTCCAAAATAATATATTATTCAACATCATCAAATTGAGAATTATATAATTTAGCATAGAAGCCACCAGCTGCAAGTAACTGCTCATGATTTCCTTGCTCAATTATATTTCCATCTTTTAATACTAATATTAAGTCAGCATTTTTTATGGTTGATAGTCTATGAGCAATTACAAATGAGGTTCTTCCTTCCGTTAACTTATCCATCGCTTCCTGAATTAAAATTTCGGTTCTTGTATCTACATTAGATGTAGCCTCATCAAGAATTAGCATCGGACTATTTTGAACCATTGCACGAGCAATTGTAAGTAATTGTCTTTGTCCTTCAGATAAAGCCGTTGTTTCAGATAATACTGTATCAAGGCCATGAGGCTCCGATTCAATAAAATGCCATAGATTTGCGGCTTTGCAAGCTCTTTCAAGTTCCTCCTTTGATACATTTTTCTTATCATAGACAATGTTTTCTCTTATCGTACCATTAAATACCCAAGTATCCTGTAAAACCATTGAAAATAATCCTCTTACATATTCACGCTTCATTGTGCTAGTATCAACACCATCAATGAAAATGTGACCACTATTAATTTCGTAAAAACGCATTAACAGATTAACAATGGTAGTTTTTCCGGCACCAGTAGGTCCTACAATTGCGACCTTATTACCAGGCTTTACAACTGCATTAAAATTCTTAATAATTGGCTTTTCGGGATAGTAGCTAAAATCTACATGATCAAAAATGACTTCACCTTTTACATCCTTAATTTGTGCTGTTTTTTCATTTTCATCTGGTTGTTCTTCGATTTCAAGGAATTCAAATACACGTTCAGATGAAGCAGCCATTTGCTGTAAATATGTCATTGCCTGTGATATTTGTTGAATTGGACTTCTAAATAAATTTAGATAGACAATAAAGCTTGTAATTGTACCAATTTCAATTGTATGGTTTTTAAAAAGAGCTCCACCAATTACGCAAATAAAAACATAGCCAATGTTAGAAATAAAACTTGTAATAGGCATCATTAGACTACCTAATGTATTTGATTTCCATGCGCTATTATAAATCTCTTCATTTGATTTTTTAAATTCCTCTAAAGCTTTTTTCTCACCATTAAAAGCTTTAACAACGATAGCACCACTATATGTTTCTTCAATTGTACCATTTAGTTTACCCAAATATATTTGTTGATTTTTATAAAACTTTTGACTAAACTTAGCAATAAATATAATAAGAATCATTGAAACAGGAACGGTCGCAATTGTCGTTAAGCCTAATTGCCAACAGCTTACCATCATCGCGATAATTACACCAACAAGCATTGTAATAGAAGAAATTAATGATGTAATTGATTGATTTAGAGATTGACCAATTGTATCAACATCATTAGTTACTCTTGATAGAATATCACCATAGCTTGTATGATCAAAATAAGCTAAAGGAATATGATTAATTTTAGCAGATATTTCTTTTCTAAACTTTTTGGTTACTGACTGATTTACGCCAGCTAGAATAAATGCTTGTAAATAATTTAAAATAAAGCTTGCACCATAAAAGCATAAAAGTAAAATACCTGTATTTCTAATAGTTTTTAATAATGCTTCAGTTGTTTGATAAGCTGTACCATCAACTATATAAAATCCATTGATAATTAAATTATTTTTATTGTAATAAATTCTTGAAGTTGCTGTTGAAATATCAGATAGCTTTGTGGGAGCTAAAATTGATAAAATACAGGCAACAATCGTAAAAATAATTGATACTAAAATAGGAAGCAAATAAGGTCGCAAAAATATAATTAGCTGCTTAATACTTTTCTTAAAATCCTTAGCCTTTGCACCACCACGCATAGCTCTTCCTGGACCCTTAGGTATATTTTCGTTTTTCATAGACCTAATTCCTCCTTACTTAATTGTGATAAGGCAATTTCTTTATAGACCTCACAACCGTGAAGTAGCTCTTCATGATTTCCATATCCAACAACCTTACCATCATCAAGAACAACAATCTTATCGGCATCCTTAATTGTACCAATACGTTGTGCTACAATAACCGTAACGGCATCTTTTGTTCTTTCATGAAGACGTCTTCTTACTTCCTTATCTGTTTTGTAGTCAAGAGCAGAGAAAGAATCATCAAATAAATAAATTTGTGGCTTTTTAGCAATCGCACGAGCGATACAAAGACGTTGCATTTGACCACCAGATACATTCTTTCCACCCTGAGAAATGTGATAATCGTATTTTTCAGGCATTGTATCAATAAATTCATCAGCCATTGCTAGATGTGCTGCATCCTTCATTTCTTCATCAGATAAATCTTTAACCCCATAACCAATATTAGATTTAATCGTACCAGCAAATAAAAAACGCTTTTGAGGAACATAACCAATAGCTTCTCTTAAATCATGCTTAGTATAATCCTTAACATTATTTCCATTAACTAAAACTTCACCCTCGGTTGTATCATAAAAACGAGGAATCATATTCATAATTGTCGTCTTACCAGCACCAGTAGAGCCAATAATAGCAAGTGTTTCACCGGCATTAACCTTAAAGCTTATATTAGAAACAACAGGAGCATCACCATTAGGATACTTAAATGTTACATTTTTAAATTCTAAAGATGCATTATCTTCTACTTTCTTATATTCGCTAGGATCTTTAATCTTATTGTTAGTATCTAAAACTTCTAAAATACGTTTAGCAGCTACACTTGCACGGGGAATAATAACAAGTAGCATCGCAACCATCATAAAGCTCATAAGGATTTGCATCGAATAACTTGAAAATGTTTGAAGATCAGAATACTCAATTTTACTTGCATTTATTTGATAAGACCCAACCCAATATACAATTAAGCTTATACCAGACATTACCATCGTCATTGCAGGCATCATAAGGCCCATAATACGGTTAGCAATTAAATTATTATTAGTTAAGGCTTCATTTGCACGTTCAAACTTTTCATTTTGATAATCCTCAGCATTATACGCTCTTACAACACGAAGGCCTGTTAAATTCTCACGTGTGACATTATTTAAATCATCAGTTAATTTTTGAATACGCTTAAATCTAGGAAGTACAATCACAAAGACAAATACCATTAGTACTAATAACGATAAAATAGCTGCACCAACAGATAAGCTCAATGTAAGTGACGTATTTTTAATTTTAATAATTGCCCACACTGCTGTAACAGGAGCGGCAATTATCATTCTTAGGCTCATTCCATAACCCATTTGAACCTGTTGAATATCATTAGTTGTACGAGTAATAAGTGATGCAGTTTCAAAATCACCCATTTCCTCTAAAGAAAATGATTCAACTTTTTCAAATACCTCAAGACGTAGCCTCTTAGCAAAATTAGTCGCAATCAATGTCGCAAAAAGACCTAGCATTATGGTACAACCTATATTTGCTAAACAAATCAAAAGCATTTTTCCTCCCGTAGACCAAATGTCTTTTGATGTTTGAGACACATCCATCATTTGTTTAATGATTTTACTAGTATATTCTGGAAGTAATAGATCTAAGTACACTTGCCCTACAACGAAGCATACAACAACGCATGTCATTACCCAGTCAATTGGTCTAAATTTTTTAAGTAACCTTATCATTTGATCAGTCCTTTCTTTTTTTATCAAAGGTATTATATTACTCTTTTTTTTAAAATACAAGAAAAATATTACACAATTGTGAAATATTGTTTGACAATTTGCATTTATTTGTTTAAAATAATACTAAATTAGGTGATTTGTATGAATAAAGACGAAAAAATAAAAGAGCTTATTGATATTCTTTTAAAGCTTAAGCCCTCCTTTAAAAAAAATATTGGCAAAAACCGTGTGGCTGAGGCCTTAAAATCCGGAATAAAACTCGCGACTAATCAACAATTATGTATGAATATCATTCATGATAATAATGGTATTTCTATGTCTTCTTTAGCTAATAGAATGGGTGTTTCTAATCAACAAAATACACGTATTGTTAGTGATCTTGAAGAATATAATTTTGTTAAAAGAGAAAGAGATCCTAATAATAAAAGAATTATTTTAGCATATGAAACCGAAGCGGGAAGAAAATACTATCACGACTTATTTGAGGCGATGAATAAGGCTTTTAAAGAAATGTTTTTAGAACTTGATGATGATATTTTAGATGAACTACTTTATCATTTTAAAGCGATATTTAAGCTTGTAGGACAAATAGGATAGACACTATCCTATTTTTTTCATATTATAAGCTAGGTGATATCATCCTAAGCTTTAATAAACAACTTGCTAATGGTGTGGGTCTAGGACTTATATCACAATTTTTTGCGGATATAATCTTTACTATCGCAACCGATAATATTATAACATCTGATATTATCATTTCTGATATAGCACTTTACTATGGTGCAGCAAGTGCGGGGCTTATAGCCGCTTTTTTATCACCTAAGCTAGATAAGCTTAGCTTAATAACTATAAGTGCTATAACATTTGCATATGTTAATAATTTAATATCTTCTCTAAATAATGATGATTATATTATTATTAATACTGAAAATCTAGTGTTTGATATTATTCTAACATACATTGTAACACTTGAGCTTGATAGAACAGCACTCAATGATTATTATAATCACTATTATCAAAAAAAATACCATTTTAATCCTAGTTTTGATACTAATAAATCATCTCTAAACTTTCTTTTTATTTTAACAATATCCAATTTAATTGGCTTTTATGATTTAAAAAAGTCCTAAAAAATTAATTCTAGGACTATATCTATATTATAAATGAAGTTTTCTTTCTTTTATTTCTTGGGTACGGCCTTGATTCCAAAATTGTGTACCGATATAACCACATGTACGTCTTGCAACATTCATTTTTCTTTGATCACGATTCTTACAATTTGGGCACTCCCATACAAGCTTATTATTCTTATCTGTTACAATTTGAATTTCACCTGTATAGCCACATACCTGGCAATAATCTGATTTAGTATTAAGTTCCGCATACATGATATTATCATAAATATAACGCATTATAGACAATACAGCAGGTATATTATTTTGCATATTAGGAACTTCAACATAAGAAATGGCTCCACCGGTTGATAAAGACTGAAATTTACTTTCTTGATGAAGCTTAGAAAAAGCATCAATATCCTCTGTAACATGAATATGATAACTATTAGTAATATAGTTCTTATCTGTTACACCAGGAATTATACCAAAACGCTTTTGTAAGGCTTTTGCAAACTTATAGGTGGTACTTTCAAGTGGTGTACCATAGGTTGAATAGCCAAGATTTTCAGCTTTTTTCCACTTCTCACACTTATCATTCATATACTGCATAATCTTTAATCCAAGCTCTTCGCCTTCTGGTTCAGTTAACTTATGACCATTAAGCTTAAATACGGTTTCCCAAAGACCAGCATAACCTAAAGAAATAGTTGAATAGCCACCATATAATAGTTTGTCAATTGTCTCACCTGGCTCTAATCTTGCAAGAGCACCATGTTGCCACAAAATAGGTGCTACATCTGAAGGCGTCCCTTTAAGTCTTTCATGACGACATCTTAAGGCCTTATGGCATAATTCTAATCTTTCGTCTAAAATTTGCCAAAATTCAGCCATATCACGGGCTTGGCAAGCACAGTCAACAAGATTTATTGTAACAACACCTTGATTAAATCTACCATAGAATTTAGGATTTCCATTTTCATCCTTCCAAACGGAAAGAACACTTCTACAGCCCATGGTTGGGAAGCAATTACCTTCCTTAAGATTTTTCATTACCTTCTCAGAAATATAATCTGGAACCATTCTCTTTGCTGTACATTTAGCAGCTAATTCTGTTAGATAATAATACTTAGAATCTTCTTTAATATTATCCTCTTCAAGAACATAGATAATTTTAGGAAATGCTGGTGTAATCCATACTCCTTGCTCATTTCTAATACCTTGAGTTCTTTGAATTAATGTCTCTTCAATAATCAAAGCTAAATCTTCACGTTCACGCTCATTTTTAGCTTCATTTAAATATAAAAATTCTGTAATAAATGGAGCTTGTCCATTTGTAGTCATTAATGTTACAACCTGATATTGAATAGTTTGAATACCCTTTGTAATTTCTTTTCTTAGACGATTTTCAACAATTTCATTTAGTTTAGAATTGTTTTCATTTATACCAAGCTCTTTAAACTCATTTATAACCTCTTTTTTTATTTTTTGACGAGAAATATCAACAAAAGGAGCTAAATGGGCAAGAGATATTGACTGGCCACCATATTGGCTAGATGCTACTTGAGCAATTATCTGGGTTGCAATATTACAAGCCGTTGAAAAAGAATGAGGCTTTTCAATCATTGTACCAGATATAACTGTACCATTTTGTAACATATCCTCAAGATTAACTAAATCACAGTTATGCATATGCTGTGCATAATAATCACTGTCATGAAAGTGAATTATACCCTCTTCATGAGCTTTTATTACATCCTCAGGTAGTAAAAAACGCTTTGTAATATCCTTAGAAACCTCACCTGCCATATAGTCTCTTTGAACGCTATTTACAGTTGGATTTTTATTTGAATTTTCTTGCTTAACCTCTTCATTTTCCCCCTCAATTAAGGTAAGAATATGATCATCTGTTGTATTAGACTTACGAATAAGTTCATGCTTATAGCGATAGGTAATATATGATTTAGCAACCTTATAGGCACCCTCACGCATGATTTCTTCTTCAACATAATCCTGAATTTCTTCAACACTAACGGCACGTCCTAAATAATTACACTTAGCCATTACATTTTCAACTATTTTATTAATTTTACCTTCCGAAAGCTTTTCATCCATATCCTCTATGGATTCATTAGCTTTTAAAATAGCTTGATAAATTTTGTTCTCATTGAAGGAAACCTCTTTACCACTTCTTTTAATAACATTCATAATTCATACCTCCTCAATTAATTATATTACTTGAATTAACTATTGGTAGTATAGTATAATTAGTCGAAAGGAGACGTTGTTTTTCCAACGTAATTTTAAAATTTTATGGATAATTTATCACTTGCTAAAAAATCAATTTTCTTTAAAAAATTAAGTCCTCTCGATTTCAATGCTATTTTAAGATGTTTAAATATTAGAATTAAAGCCTTCAAGTCTAATGAAATTATTGAATATGAAGGAAATCCTGCTAAAAATGCTTACCTAGTTCTTTCGGGAAACCTTAGAACAGCCTTTTTTGATGTTAATGGAACAGCTATTCCTATCAAAGATTATTCCCATGATATGTTTTTTGGGCTTGAATATATTGATCCTAATATTTCATTCTATCAAGAAGAGCTTTATGCTACAGAAGATTCTATAGTACTTATTGCTGATTTAAATAAGCTGTTCACTCCTTGTGAAAATAGATGTCCCCGTCATCAAGCAATTATAAAAGAATGCATAATGGAATTAGCAAGAACAAGTAATAGTTCAAAAAAACGGATTAGTGAACTTGGTCAACAAAAAACAAAGGATAAGATTTTAAAATATTTAAGCAATACTATTTCTTTTTTGCATAATCCAACTAAAATTCCTTATAACAGACAAGAACTTGCGGATTATTTAGGTCTTGAAAGGAGTGCACTTTCAAAAGCTTTATCAGACTTAAAAAAGGATGGCTATATTGATTATAATAAATCAACATTTACTCGTTTAAAATAAATATAAAACTATATAATTATTATATGTTTTCGAATTTTATATAAAATATATAACATGCCAAAACGTGCAATTTATAGTTTTTTAAAACTCCTTCTAGGTGCAATTTATCTTGTTTTTTTGATAGCATTTCATAATCATACTAAAATATTAATTGTAAGGAGATTTTATCTATGGAACGAATTGCATTACAAAAATTAATAAATTGGAAAATTGATAAAAGAAAAAAAGCCCTTAACTATTTGTAATGCTAGACAAGTGGGGAAAGTTATCTAGTAGAGGAACTTTTTTTGCAAAGAGATATTATAAAAACAACTATATATGTTGATTGTAAAAAAGGAAGAGGTACACTTAATTCTTTAGAAAAATTTGCAATTAAAATATCTAAAAACAATTATGGCTATAACGCTGAACAAAAACTATTAAATATTCATTTTATTTTGTACCATTTTTAGCAATTGGTGTTTTAAAAATATAGTAATGTTAGAAAAAACTCCCAGACGAATCTGGAAGTTTTTTTACTTTATATCTTTAAATACTTTTGCAAGATTTTCTGGTGTAAATCCAAAATATTCATGAATATGCTTTATTGGGGCAGAAACACCAAAACGGTCAATTCCAAACACGTTTGAAGCATACTTATACCATGGCATTGAAGCACCCATTTCAATTGCCAAACGTTTTTTGACATTAGATGGCAAAACACTTTCTTTATATTCAGCTGGTTGCATGTCAAACAAAAACATTGAAGGCATTGATACTACTCTTACATTAATATTATATTTTTGAAGTTCAGCTGCTGTATCTAAAGCAATTGCAAGTTCAGAACCACATGAAATTAAAATGCCATCAAGCTCAACATTAGGATCATACACAACATATGCACCCTTCTTTACAAGTTCTTCATCTGTTCTTTTTAAAACAGGAAGACCTTGACGTGATGTTGTAATAATAGTTGGTGTAGTTTTAGATTCAAACGCAATACTACATGCACCAATCGCTTCATGAGCATCTGCAGGACGAATAACATTTAAGTTAGGAATAGATCTAAACATTGCAAAATGTTCAATTGGCTGATGGGTAGGACCATCCTCCCCAACACATACAGAGTCATGTGAGAAAATAAAGATTGAAGGAATTCCCATAATAGCAGCTTGACGAATAGCAGGCTTCATATAATCAGAAAATACAAAGAAGCCGGCACAAAATCCTCTTAGACCACCATGAAGATTTATGCCATTAATCATCGCACCCATTGCATGCTCACGAACACCAAACTTAATATTTCTTCCTACTCTATTTGACGCTTCATAATCACCATTAGCACCATGAACAAAGGTAGATGGCGTTAAATCAGCAGAACCTCCTACAATATTAGGAAGATCTATACTATAAAAATCAATTAGCTTACCAACAATTTTTCTAGTTGATTCAATTTGACCAACCTCCCAAGTAGGATGCTTAGCCTTATTTATTTCGTAACTATTATAATTAAACTTTTCATATTCAGCACATAATTCAGGATAATCATGAGCATATCCATCAAATAAATGTGACCATTTAACTTCTGCAATAACTCCTCTTTCCTTTACACTATGTAAAAAGAAATCATATACACTCTTGTCAACAACAAAAGGTTCATTATGATAATCAAGTGCATCTCTTAATAGCTTCGCATTTTCCTCACCAATAGGTGCACCATGAACAGCATTTGTACCCTCATTTGGAGCACCAAAGCCAATCTTAGTCTTTATTTCAATAATAACTGGGCCTTCGGTTTTATTTGCGAGTTCAATAGCGCTAGCAATCTCTTCTACATCATTTCCATCAGCTACAAAGAAATATTTCCAGCCCATAGCCTCAGTCTTTTGCTTAACATTTTCTGTATTGTCAAGGGCAACAGGACCATCAAGCTGAATATCATTAGAATCATATAAAAGAACTAAATTATCAAGCTTAAGATGACCAGCAAGAGACATTGCCTCCTGGGCAATACCCTCCTGAAGGTCTCCATCACCACAAAGAACATATGTTTTATGATTACAAATAGGATAGCTTGTTTTATCAAAACGCTCAGACATAAAGTTTTGAGCAAATGCCATACCACATGCTGTTGCAATACCTTGACCAAGAGGCCCAGTTGTCATTTCCACACCAGGAGTATGACGATACTCAGGATGTCCAGGAGTTAGGCTTCCAAGCTGACGGAAGCTTTTTAAATCCTCCATTGAAATTGCATATCCGCATAAATGGTATAATGCATAAAGCAATGCACTACCATGTCCTGCAGATAGGATAAAGCGATCACGATTCCACCATTCCGGATTTTCAGGGTCGATATTAATAAATCTTGTAAAAAGTGTATACAAAATTGGTGCTGCACCAAGGACAATACCAGGGTGACCACTTTTCGCCTTGTTTATCATATCAACACCTAAAACTCTTAAAGCATTAATATTTTTCGTATCTATCTTATTTGTTGCCATATTTAACCTACCTAATTTTTTTACTATTCCAAACTTTATAATTTTCTATATTTTAATTTTTATTTATTTTTAGAAGTTTCATTAGATGCTTCTTCAGTCGTTTCTACTACTTCTTTTTCTTCCACTTCAGCTTCTTCATTATTATTTGATTCTTCTTTTTCAGCTTCTGTTGTTTCTTCAGTTTCTTTTAATTCATTTACATTTTCTTCATTTGCTGAAGCTTCAGCTTCTTCCTTAGCACTTAAAGTGTCATAATAAGCATCAATATAATTTCTTTGACGTTCAAGTAAGTCATTAAAATGAGCTTCTCCTAGATTTTTCTTTATAACTGCAAGAGCATTTTGATTAGCAATATTAATCTTATTAGTAGTTAATTTTCTTAAAATTAAAATAACTAGCACATAAAAAATTGCAAGGCCAAGAGTTAAATAAGTACCAAGCTTACCTGGCATCTTATTTGAAAGTGCCATAAGCACAACAAAGATTACAATAATTACGGCAGTTGCAGGAAGAACAATTTTCTTTGAGAATGTTGAAGAAATCTTTTCACATTCATCCCAAAACTTTAGCCAAGTATCATTTACTTTGTCACTATAAAGCTCACGTAATTCATCATAATAACCCTTTTCAATCGCAAGCTTATAATTTGTGCCATCTACACAAGACCATACCGCAAACTTTCCTTTGTTTACAAATTCGTTTAAAACATCAGGATAGTCATCTAAAATATAAATTTTTACCTCATGACCATCTAAATTTTGAACCTCAACTGGTTCTCCGTTTAAAACTTCAAAAACGCGTTCATTTAATTTCATGTAATATACCTATTATTCCTTTCTTTAGTATTTACAATTACAATTATATCATTTTTAATAAATATGTAAAAAACTTTTTTAAAATATTTTAGTAGATTTAAAAAAAAGCTAAATTAATAGCTCCTAATTTAAAAGAATATTCTAAAGAAATTACCAATAAGATTATTTTGATACAAAAACTTAGTTAGCCTCCATTTATCTGATTGAAGCTGAAAATCATTAATAATCCACTGCTGGACCCCATTCAAGCCACTTGATTGCATTATGAATGTTAATACAAACAATAAAAGACATACACCTAAATAAGTTAAAATTAAATAAAATAGTACACCTAAAATTCCATCTAAAAAGCGGATAATCTTTGATTGTCGACACGCTGCTACAAGTAATTTCAATAAAAAGCATAAAACACTTACGCCAATAAAAAGAATAAAGAATGAAATTACAACACAAACAAACGTTGCACATGCCTTACCAAGTGAATAATAGGCATTATTAACATCAAGATTAATATCAATGTTGTTAGTAATAAATGATGGTAACCCTATTTTATCTAAAAGATCCTTCGTTGAGGTAACATCCGGATTCTTAGCCATAATATTAGCCTTAAACTTTTCCGTTAGTGTATCTCCCCATATTTTGTAAGTAAATCCCTCTGATAATCTTTTACAAAATAGTAATGAAAACACAAAACCACATAATGAATTAGCAAGACTAATAAATTTAGTTAAAAATCCTTTTGTATATCCAATTACAACAAATACAATAACAGCTAAAACAAGAATAATATCAACAATTGAAAAATAATCATAATATGACAAAAACATACATTACACCTCCACTTTTTCTTACTACATTAAGAATTTTACCATAATTTTAGCTTTTTAACCATAAATAAGATGCTTTTTTGTAGAAAAATTTGAATATAAGCCTTATAATTAATTATAGGATGTGATAAAAAATGAATTTAATTAATGATTTTCAAGAAATTTTAAAAAATAATAATATAAAAGCTTATATTATTCCCACCTCAGATTATCATCAAAGTGAATATGTAAGTAGCTTCTTTAAAGCCCGAGCTTATCTTTCTGGCTTTACCGGATCAGCCGGAACCTTGATTATAACCACCTCTGAGGCTCGCTTATGGACCGATGGAAGATATTTTATTCAAGCTGCAAATGAGCTTGAAGGCAGTGGAATAAGTCTAATGAAAATGGGGACGCCTGGTACACCAACTATTTTAGAATATTTAAGTTCAATTATTGGACCAAATGATACCTTAGCCTTTGATGGTAGACTTATAAATACAGCTGATTATTTATGTTACAAAGAAAACATTAAAGGTAGTATTAAAATTGACCTTGATCTTATAAATGAAATTTGGACTGATAGGCCTTCACTTCCTCATGAAATGCTTTATGAGCTTGAGCAAATTTTTGCAGGAGAAACATACCAATCAAAGCTTGGAAAAATAATTGATAGTCTTCATAAAAATGGACTTGATTCATTATGTCTTACATCACTTGAAGATCAAGCTTGGTTATACAATTTAAGAGGAAATGATGTTGCATATACCCCTGTATTTTTAGCCTTTACATTTATTATAGACTCTGATGTTCATCTTTTCATTGATAATAAAAAAATCAATGAAAATGTTCACCATCTTTTAAATCACTATGGCGTAAAGCTTCACGATTATGATGATGTATATAGCTATGCTAAAAATCTAAACGGTAAAAATATATTAATTGATAAAAATAAAGTTAATGCTCTCCTTTATACCCTTCTTACAAGTCATAACAATCTAGTCTTTAAAGAAAATCCAACGCTTCTTCTTAAAGCTATAAAAAATGAAGTTGAAATTAAAAATACAAAATTTGCTCATGTACTAGATGGCGTAGCTGTTACAAAATTTATGAAATGGGTCAAAGAGGTTGTATTAAATAAAGAGATTACAGAGCATGATGCAGAAGCGTATTTAGAAGAATTAAGACGCAGCCGTCGTGAGCTAATTGATTTATCATTCAGCACTATCTGTGCTTATAAAGAAAATGCAGCGATGATGCATTATAATGCCCTTAATGGCAAAAATACTACCCTAAAGGATGAAGGAATGATTCTAGTTGATAGTGGCGGTCATTATCTTTATGGTACAACTGATATTACTAGAACCATTAGCCTTGGACACCCAACAAAGGAAGAAAAGCTTTATTTTACAACTGTATTAAAATCTGTTATCGATTTAGCTGATACCGTTTTTTTAAAGGGCTGTAATGGCCAAAATCTTGATATAAAGGCTCGTGCTCCTATTTGGAAGATGCTAATTGACTACAAATGTGGTACAGGTCATGGTGTTGGACATATTCTTTCGGTTCACGAAGCTCCTAATGGATTTCGTTGGCAGATAGTTAAAGAAAGAAATGATAGTGCACCTTTACTACCAGGTATGATTACAACTGATGAACCAGGAATATATCTTGAGGGTAAGCTTGGTATTCGTACCGAAAATGAGCTACTATGTAAAGAAGTTGAAACAAATGAATGGGGTACATTCTATGGATTTGAAACAATAACCTATGCGCCTATTGATTTAGACTTGATTGATGCAAACTTGCTTACACAAGATGAAAAGCATTGGCTAAATGACTATCATAAGATGGTATTTGAAAACCTAAGCCCTTATCTTGATGATAATACCAAAAAATGGCTTAAAAAATATACAAAAGCCATTTAATTAATGGTGAAAAGTATATGCTGAAATTTCAAAAAAATACTCCCTTTGGAAAAAGATTTAATCACATTTCAGAATATTTAAGCAGTCATATTTTTGAATTACTAGGATTTAATACGCATAAAACCTTTTTAGGAAATTATAGAGGTAATGAGGTTGTTGTATGTAAGGATTTTATTACTGAAGGAACACAATTTGTTCCTTTTAATGATGTTGGTGAATCTTCTATTGAGGTTAATAAATAATTATACCAATATAACTATAAAGATATTATAGAGCTTCTTGGAAGAAATAAAAAATTAACCAATGTTCAAGAGACAGTTTCCATTTTTTTTGAAATGTATATTGTAGATGCCTTTCTTGGAAATTTTGATCGTCATGGGGCCAATTGGGGATTTTTAAAAAAGAACAATAAATATAGCCTTGCACCTGTTTTTGATAATGGTTCTTCCTTATTTCCTCAAATGATTGATGAAAATGAAATGAAGCTAATCATTTCAAATGAAGATGAAATAAATAAAAGAGTATATACATTTCCAACCTCTCAAATAAAGTTACATAATAAAAAATCTTCCTACTTTTAAGTTATATCATCATTAGAATTTTTAGAATGTAACAAAGCCTTAATTAAAATTTATAATCGCATTAATCTAAAAAATATATTTGCATTAATTAATGATATTAATATTTCAGATATTCAGAATTTTATAAAACAATGATATGCGCAAGATATGACAAGATTTTAAAATATTCCTATAATAAACTAATGGAGAAAAATTATGAATAGCATTACAACTAGTGGACTAATATGCATAAAAGATAATCTTAATATTGAATATGTTTTATGTAAACTTGACTACATTTTTAATGATGATGACACATTTAAATATATCTTCACTCCCTATTATGACGTTATTGATTTATTAAATAGTGATATATTTCAAGGACTTCCAGGATTAGAGCTCAATTTTTAAAAAAAAGAATATATTAGAGAAAATATCCAACCTGTATTTATTTCTGAAAGAGTACCTTCAAATACTCGTGAAGATTACTATGATATATTAGCCTCTTTAAAAATGGATTATATGAATCCAATTGAATACCTAATAAAAACAAAGGAATCATATTCAGGTGATAATTTATATGTAATTTCCTATACTGAAAGAGAACCAGTTAATTTAAACAATATCATAGAAAAATGTAACTCACTTGGAATAATCAAAATAATTCTTAATAATCTTGCAAAAGGAAATAAATTAATCCTAAATAATACTGAAATTAATAATTCTAAAACTTTTGAAGTCTTAAAATTTATCTATCAAAAGCAGCTTAACGAACAAATTATTAAACAAAAAAAAGGAATTGAAAAAGCTAAAAGCGATAAAATATATAAAGGCAGAAAAGCAATTAAGATTGATGTGCTAACATTTTACGAACAAATTGATTTGGTAAAAAAAGGGATAATCACAAATGATGATGCTATTAAAAATTTAAAAATTAGCAAGTCAACCTATTATCGCCTAAAAAATAAAGTCTCAAAAACAAGATGATACTCTATTGACACTAATTACACATTAAAAAAGCTATTAGAAATACAGATATGTATGAATCTAATAGCTTATTTTTTATAATTTATTATAATATTCGTCTAAAACAGGCTCGCACCATTCATTGCTTGTATTTTCTCCTGGAATTTCCATCGCAAGATGTGAAAACCAGCAATTCTTCTTCGCTCCATGCCAATGCTTTACATTTGCCCGAATCACGACTACATCGCCCTCATTTAAGCTTTGTGGTTCACGACCTTCTTCTTGATACCAACCACTACCAGAAACACAAATAAGAAGTTGTCCGCCACCCTTAGTAGCGTGATGAATATGCCAATTATTACGGCAGCCTGGTTCAAATGTTACATTTGTAATATGAACATTGTCCGTAGGTTTAGTTAAAGGATTTAAATAAGAATTACCAATAAAATATTGCTTGTAAGCCTCATTAAAGCTACCAAGTCCAAACATACCACCATGGGATCCACCACCCTTGTAAACCTCACGAGCCATCTTTAAAGCAGCCCACGCATTAGGCCAACCTGCATAAAAGCCAAGCTGTGTTAGCATTGATGCCATCTCTTCCTTTGTAACACCATTCTTTTTAGCAGTCGTAATGTGATATTTTAAAGAATCATCAACAATGCCCTTACCAACTAAACAAGAAATAGTAATCATTGAACGATTATGTAAGCTAATATTGGGATTATTCCATACCTCACCAAATAAAACATCATCGTTATATCTTGCGAAATCATCCGCAAATCCTGTTAAAGCATCACGTCCAGCTGTTTGCTTAACCATAATATCACCTCAAGAATAGAATACACCATAAAGCTCACTTTAGTTCAATACTAAATTTTACAATATTTATATTCGGTGAGTTAAATAACCTTATTCTAAAATCCTTACCACCAAGACCTGCACTTACAAACATAACCTTATCATCTACATAGTACTTTCCTTTGGTATATTTAGGAAATAGGCCTTGACCTGGTGAATAAAGTCCACGTCCCATAAACCTAAACTGGCCACCATGGGCATGTCCTGAAAATATATATTTACCAGTATATTTCTTTATTCCTTCAGGATTATGGGCTAAGACAATATCTGCATAAGAGGCATTTATTTTAGAAAAATCTTGTTTTATAATCGGCTTTTCACCTTTTATTTTTATTCCTTTAAAATCAACTACCTCATTATCTAATACTCTAACGCCAAGTAAAGCTAAAGATGCTAAGTAAGATGAAAGCTTTCTGTCAAGTCTAAGCTCATGATTCCCTAAAACATAAAAGCTTGGATAATCCTTTAAAGCCTCAATTAAGCTTAAAGATATTTTTAAATCATCCTTAATTCCATCAACCATATCACCGGTATAAAATATAACATCGGGTTTATATTTTTCAATCATTTTAACTATAAGGCCTACATTAAGCTTTCTTGAATGAAGATCTGATATTTGACAAATCGTTAAATTAAAGCTAGATTTTTGTTCAAAGTATTTAAATTCAATATGATAATTATCATAAATTAGGTATGCAATTAAAACTAATAAAATACTACCAAAAATAGCCCAAATCAAGCTAAAAGATACTCCTTCAAAATCTTTTTAACCTCTTCAAAGTTTAAAGCCTGATTAGCCTTATTTTTTATTTGAGCACTACCCTGCATTCCCTTTAAATACCATCCAACATGACTTCTCATTTCAAGTAAAGCCAATCTTTCTCCCTTTAATTTTAAAAGTCTTTCATATTGGTCTACAATCATATTATAAATTTCTTCTTTTGATGGTCTTTTGAATTCTTCACCTGCAAAATAAGCATTAATTTCTTTAAATATCCAAGGATTACCTAAGGCACCCCTTCCAATCATAATTGCCTTACAACCAGTATATTCTAGCATATGTAAAGCCGAAGGACCATCAACAATATCACCATTTCCTACAACCGGAATATTAACCGCCTCTACTACATCCTTAATCACATCAAGATTAGCATGACCACTATACATTTGAGCTCTAGTCCTACCATGAACAGCAATGGCACAAGCACCTGCTTTTTCAATCATTTTAGCATTTTCTACCGCATTAATATTATTTTCATCCCAACCGATTCTAATTTTAACAGTTACGGGAAGTGGAGTAGCTTCAACAACAGCCTTTGTTATTTCATAAACCTTATTAGGATCCCTTAATAAGGAAGAGCCTGCACCTGCTCTTTTAGCAACCTTATTAACAGGACAGCCCATATTAATATCAATGATATCCGCATCAGTATTTTCATAAATCCATTTAGCTGCGTATACAAGAGTCTCTTTATCCGCACCAAAAATTTGCATTGAAAGAGGATGCTCATTTTGGCTTACTCCTGTCATTTTTATCGTTTTAGCATTATGAAATGAAAGAGCCTTATCACTAATCATTTCACATACTACAAGACCGGCTCCCATTTCCTTGCATATACTTCTAAATGCCTCATTTGTAATACCAGCCATTGGTGCTAAAACTAACTGATTTTCAATTTCAACATTACCTATTTTCCACTTCATTCAACATCACCCTTAACATATCCTTAATATATTCAATTGGAAGTCCAATTATATTATCCAGTGAACCACTATATCCTTCAATCAAGCTTCTTCCTTCACCCTGAATAGCATATGAGCCTGCCTTATCATAAGGCTCATCCGTTTTAAGATAATCATCAATCATTTCTTTTGTTAGCTTTTTAAATGTAACATAGGATTTAACATACATTGTCATATTAAGCTTTTTTGAAATAATTGATACACCAGATACTACCTCCTGTGTCATCCCACTAAATGTAGCTAAGGTATTATATGCATCTTTCCTGTCTTTAGGCTTTCCATAAATTTTTCCATCTAGACAAACAATTGTATCAGTTGATAAAACCACGTCATTTGGAAAAAGAGAAGCAACAGCCTCACCTTTTTTTCTTGCAACATTCATAACATTTTGATATGGTGATAAATTCGCATCCATTGTCTCATCTGTATTTTTTGATACAATTTCAAATGTAAACCCTTCTCTTTGAAGAATTTCTTTTCTTCTTGGCGATTTACTTGCTAAAATAAGTTTCATTCTATTACGACCCTTCTTGTCTTAAGAATTTTAACACAATTAAATACTTTTCTCAATATATATGATTTTATATGACATTTTATGAAAAAAACTTATTCTAAAATATAGCATGGTGATATTTGTGTATAAATATTTTAAATACATTATTGTGGCATTAATACCTTTAATCTCTTTTTACTTTCCAAACAAATATTTGTTTTTATATTTAAGTCTTACTTACCTTTTTTTAACTAATTTAAAGCCCTATTATACCTTTGGTCTTCTATTTATTTATTTTATAAAGCACGAAGCTTTTATACCTTCTTTATGCTTAATATTACTTCTTCAAGTAATCTATCTTTTTAAAAAGAAATATATTTCCCTTTTATATAGTCTTATTCTTTTTATTATATTTAATGCCTATATAATAAAAGAAGCTAAAACAATTTTACTTATTAGTAGTATTCTTATCTTATTTACCTTAGGCCTTTATTTTTATTTTAAAACTAATATGGCTTTAGATTTTTATTTAAATAAGCTTCTTATTACTTTTTTATCCTCTATTTATCTTTATTTTTCTTCTAATGCTCATTTAGGCTATGCTTTTTTGATAATAAGCTACCAAAATAAACGAGATCTAACTATGTTATTTTTTGTTGTTACAGGAGCAATTTTTAATAACTACACCAAAATACCATTTTATCTTTTCTTTTTAGCACTAGCTCTTAAAAGCTTCTCACTAAATATAATTTTCACTTTAATTTCTATTTACTTATTTAAAACTCAATACTTATATTACATCCCAATTGCTCTTAATTTTTTGCTTTATAATCAAAATGATAAGCCCATTTATTTATCCTCTGTTATTAATAATGTTAATAAATACCTTAAATTAATTGAAAATAAGAGTAATAATATGGATTCCTATGATACAATTGATGAAAGAATTAAAGCATTGTTAAAATCATATTGTCTTAATTGTCCCATGAAAGAAAAATGCTTTTCTAAACGCCGAATTGACATGTATCATTTTCTTATGTATGAAGTAACAAGTAATATGAAGCATTCTAAGGAAATTGATTATTTTATTTATAATTGCGAATATAAAAAAATGATGGACGAAGCACCTAAAATAAACTTTAATTTAAATTCAAGCTATAACACCATAAAAGATACTATAAATATTTTAATATCTGAAAACAATTTAAAAAATGATTTAATAGCTAAGCTTAAAAACTATTCTTTGTCTAGCATTAACTATATAAATGATAGTCAAATGACTTTGTCATTTAATGAATATATTTTACCATTAAAGCTTGAAAGAATTCTAAAAAATAAAAATTTAAATGTCAGCCATACAGGTAATAACACCTATGAAATAGCCTATAAGAGCAAGTGTAAAATCAAAGCCGAATCAATTATCTTATCAAAGGGTGGTGGCTATATTGCCGGAGACAATTGTCTAATTAAAAAAACCAGTACAAAGCTTTATGCCGCCTTAAGTGATGGTATGGGTTCAGGTCTTAAAGCATATGAAGCATCAAAGGCATTACTGAAAAGACTTGAAGGATTAATAAATCTTCCTTATGATGATGAAAAGATAATTAGACTTTTAACTGAGCTTAGCCATATTTCCCTTTTTACATCTTCATATGCAACACTTGATTTTTTTAGTGCCAATTTAGCAACAAAAAAAGGAAAGTTATTTAAAATTGCATCTTCAACTTCTCTTCTTATTCGTAATAATCAAATAAAAGAATTTAATACCAAAACTCTTCCAATTGATTTTGATGGTATTCTTGATTTATATGAAATCGACCTTGAAAAAAATGATATAATTTTATTAATGTCTGATGGAGTCTTTGATTTTTCAAACATTAAAGCTCTATATTCATATATTTTAAGCATTTCCTATCTTGAGCCTGATAAGCTTGTTTATAATATTGCCAAATATATTTTTAATGAATCAAATAAAAAGCTTCATGATGATACATCTATTCTTGCAATAAAGGTATATTAATACTATTTTAAAAATTTATGAATAATTCTATCCTTTCCTTTAGAATAAGGACTATACCTCATAGGAAGATCAATCCATAGCTTCTTATCAATGATACTTTTAGTGTGTGAAAATGTATAAAAGCCTGCTTTACCATGATATGAACCAAGCCCAGATTCCTTAAAACCACCAAACCCTAAATACGATGATGATAAATGAATAAGCGTATCATTTATACAACCACCACCAAAACCAATTTGTCTTATAAGATAATTAATTAATTTTTTATTCCTTGCAAATATATAACAAGCAAGTGGTACATCATGACTATTAACATAATCAATAACTTCACTAATATCATCATAAATAATTACTGGTAATATAGGACCAAATATTTCCTCTTGCATCACCTTATCACTATATGAAACATTATCTAAAATAGTTGGTTCTATTTTTAATAATTCTTCATTATAGCCTTCCCCATATATTATTTTTGTTCATCAAGCAAAGAAATAACTCTCCTAAAATGCTCATAATCAATTATTTTTCCATAGTTTGGTGATGCTAAATAATTAGAACCATACTGCCTAATAATTTCTTTTTTTAAAGCTTCAATTAACTTATCATGTACTTCTCTAACTAAAATATAATCAGGTGCTACACAGGCTTGCCCTACATTTAATAGCTTACCAAAGATAATTCTTTTAGCCTCAATTTTAGCACTTCTATCAACAATGCAAGGACTCTTTCCTCCAAGTTCAAGTGAAGAAGGAATCATCATTTTACTCGTGGCCTCATAAACAATACTTCCTACCTTTTTACTTCCTGTAAAAAAGATATAATCAAATTGTGCGTGAATTAATGTTTGATTTTCAATAATACCACCAAAAATAACCGTAGCGTATTTAGGCTCAAAAGCATCTTCAATAATTTCTTTTACAATCTCATTTGTATAAGGTGAATATTCACTTGTCTTAATGATTATTGTATTTCCTGCAGCTATCGCCTCTACTAAAGGATCTACACTTAATAAAAAAGGATAATTCCATGGTGACATTACTAAAACCGTACCATAAAGCTCTGCTATTGTAAAAAGCTTACTGCCCTAAATTGAGCAAGAGGACTTCTTTTTTTACGTGGCTTTGTCCATTTTTTAATATGCTTAAGCATGTAGCTTATTTCACTTAAAACTAAGCCAATTTCACACATACAAGCCTCACTTTTACTTTTACCTAAATCCTTATACAAAGCTCCCGCTATTTTATCTTCTTTTTGTTTAATTACATCATATAATTTCTTAAGATGAGTTATTCTAAAGCTAACATCTAATGTTTTTCCCGACCTAAAAAAATCTTTTTGTATCCCAACTATCTTTAAAATTTCCTTTTCAGTCATAATATCACAGTCCTTTTTTATTCATAACACATTTTAAAAGATAAATAAAATTTTTCTATTATTTAAGATATATGATATAATAAGTTGAAAAAATGGAAGTGATGAAAATGATAAATAAAGTTCAAAGCTTTATTAAAGAAAACAAATTAATCGAACCCCATGCTAAAATCGTGCTTGCTTTTTCATACGGAGTAGATTCTAGAGTTTTATTAGATATTTTAATTAAACTAGGCTATGAAGTAATTATAGCTCATGTAAATCATAAACACCGACTTCAATCAGAGCTTGAGGAAGATGAGGCTATTAGTTTAGCTAAAAGGCTTAATATTAATTATGAGGTAATGCATTTAGTTGAAGATCATAGTAAAAACTTTCACGCTGATGCTCATAATAAACGCTATGATTTTTTTATGCAGGTTGCCAAAAAATATAATGCTAACTATATTGCAACTGCTCATCACCTAAATGATAATGCTGAAACAATTCTTTTAAATTTAATTCGTGGTTCTAATTTATACGGCTATGGTGGTATAAATATCACTCAAAAAAGAAATAATATTACTATTGTAAGACCACTTATGTGTGTTACTAAAAAAGAAATTAAAGCTTATCAAGAAGTTAATAATTTAACCTATTATGAGGATTCATCAAATAGTGAGGATGAATTTAGGAGAAATAGAATTAGACACCATATTCTTCCTCTTCTTGAAAATGAAAATCCTAATATCTTAAAGGAGTTAAATAATTATTCAAAAATGATGCATGAGGCTTTTTCTTTTATTAGAAATATGTCTATCACATATTTAAATGAGCATAATAATATCATTGATGTAGAAAGCTTCAAAATACTTGACAACGCTCTAAAAAAGGATATTATATCACTTATTCTTGAAAAAAAAGAAATTGAAAGAAGCTATAATTTAATAAATTTAATTCTTAATAATATTATGGATAAAGCCCCTCAAAATGAAATCACTTTACATGATGGATTTATATTTAAAAAGCGTTATAACAAGGCGTTTATTGACGTCAAAAATGAAAAAGTAGAAAATTACCATAAATTGTATGAAAATAATGTGATTTACATTCAAAATTTACGTTTTTATTTCACAAAAAACTTACCCAATTCAAGTGCAAATTATCTAAAATTATGCTATAATGAGTTAGTATTTCCGCTTATTTTACGAAATAGACGTGATGGAGATACAATTGAAATGACCTATGGTCACAAAAAAATTAAAAAACTCTTTATGGATTTACATCTTACTAAGGAAGAAAGAGATAACGCTTTAATCCTTGAAAACAATGGTGAAATTCTTTGGGTTGTTAATTTAGCAAAATCCAAAAGACTAACAGAAATGAAGTCTTCTGGTGATATTTATTTAGTATATGAGGTGATATGATGGAAAATGATATTTTAAAAGTTATTGTATCTGCCAAGGAGATTGATGCTATTTGTGAGCGTCTTGGCAAAGAGATAACAAAAGATTATGACGGAAAATATCCTATTGTAATCGGTCTATTAAAGGGTTGCCAGCCTTTTATGTCTGATTTAATCAAGTATATTAATACTTATATTTCTGTTGATTACATGTCTGTATCAAGCTATGACGGAATGTCTTCTACTGGTTCTATTACAATCAAAAAGGATATTGAAACTGATGTAAGAGGACGTGATGTAGTTGTCGTTGATGATATTATCGATACTGGTGTTACTCTTTTAAACATTATTAATCTTTTTAAAGAAAAAAAAGTAAGATCAATTAAAACAGTCTGCTTACTTGATAAGCCCGAAGGTCGTAAGGTAGATCTTAATGCTGACTATGTTGGTATGATTGTACCAAAAGAATTTGTTGTAGGCTATGGGCTTGATTATAATGGCTTATATCGTAATCTTCCATACGTTGGTGTATTAAAAAGAGAAGTTTACGAAAAATAATTACAGGAGGTAACTATGGACAATAATCAAAATAATAACAATAATCAAAACCCACAAAGACCTGGGATGAAACGTAGAAGACCTGATTACCAGATTCTTATTGCAGTTATCATTATCTTTGCATTAGGCTTTCTTTTAATTAGAAATTTAACAGGCACTTCTTATCAGTATGTTGAATCAAATAAAATTGAATATATTTTAAAGTATTCAACTTATGATGATATCAAGCTTGGCGATGCAGTTGTAGTTGCATCTCCACTTCGTGATACTGATGGTTCTATTAAATCACCATTCACAAATAATGTAATTAATGAAAGTTCACCCCTTATTATAACTTATACTGATTTAACAGCTAAGCCTATTGGTGAATCAAATAGTGGTCATTTAACATTACGTGGAAAAATAACTGAAAAGAAAAGTGAAACAGATAAAGGTACTGCTTACTACTTTACTTGTAATATTACTCAAGGTCAATATGATGAGCTAGCGACTTTAGCACCAGTTGTTTTACAAAAGGCTTCTACAAGCTTCTGGTCAGTTCTAATTAATTTCTTACCACTTATTATTCTTGTAATCTTCTTCATCGTAATGATGAAAAGCGGTGGTGGAAATCGTCAAGCATTTGATTTTGGTAAAAATCGTGCAAAAATGGCTCGTGGTAAAACTGTTACATTTAATGATGTAGCTGGATGTGACGAGGAAAAGGAGGAACTTGTTGAAGTTGTAGACTTCCTTAAAAATCCTCGTAAATATGTTGAAATTGGTGCTCGTATCCCTAAGGGTGTCTTACTTTGTGGTTCTCCTGGTACAGGTAAAACCTTACTTGCAAAGGCTGTAGCAGGTGAAGCTGGTGTTCCATTCTTCTCTATTTCTGGTTCTGACTTCGTTGAAATGTTCGTTGGTGTTGGTGCTTCTCGTGTTCGTGACCTATTTAAGGATGCTAAAGAAAACGCTCCATGTATCATTTTCATTGATGAAATTGATGCTGTTGGTCGTCAACGTGGTGCTGGTATCGGTGGTGGTCACGATGAACGTGAACAAACTCTTAACCAATTACTAGTTGAAATGGACGGATTTACCGTTAATCAAGGAATCATTATTATGGCTGCAACAAATAGACCCGACGTACTAGACCCAGCTCTTCTTCGTCCAGGTCGTTTCGACCGTCAGATTACAATTTCTAATCCTGATGTTAATGGACGCACGGCTATTTTAAAGGTTCATGCAAGAAACAAGAAATTTGCTCCTGACGTTAAATTTGATGAAATTGCACACCGAATCCCCGGATTTAGTGGTGCAGATATTGAGAATCTATTAAATGAAGCAGCACTTTTAGCTGCAAGAGATAATCGTAAGGTTATCAATAAGTTTGATATTGATGAAGCTACTGACCGTGTAATGATGGGTCCTGCTAAAAAGAGCCGCGTTATTACTCCACGTGAAAAGAATGTTGTTGCTTATCATGAAGCTGGTCATGCTGTTATTGGCTTAAAGCTTGAAAAATCAAATGTAGTCCAAAAAGTAACAATTATTCCTCGTGGTCAAGCCGGTGGATATAATCTAATGCTTCCTGAAGAGGAAACATACCTTGAAACAAAATCTTCTTTAACTGCTCGTATTACTGGTTATTTAGGTGGTCGTGTTGCGGAAGAAATTATGTTTAATGAAGTTTCAACTGGTGCATCTAATGACTTCCAAAATGCAACCAAGATTGCACGGGCAATGGTTACCGAATATGGTATGTCAGATCTTGGTCCTGTACAATATGAACAGCCTAATGGTTCTGTTTTCCTAGGACGTGACTATGTCAAGGATAAGAACTTCTCTGAACAGGTAGCTCTTGAAATTGACCGTGAAACAAGAAAAATTATTGAATCATGCTACGAACAAGCTAAAAAATGCATTAATGAGAATAAGACTTTATTAAGTACAATTGCTGAATATCTAAAGCGAATTGAAACTTTAACAAAGTCTGATATTGATGAAATCAATTCTACAGGACATCTTGACTGGTATGATAAAAAGCATAAAAATGATCCTGTTATGGTTGATGGTCATCCTGTATATGTTTATGATGAGACTACAAACGATAATGTTGATACCACTTCTATTTTAAACAATACTTCAATTCCTTCTGAATCAGATTCAACTATTACAGAAAAAAAGGATTCTTCTTCAACTGATGAGAATCGATAAGTATCTTAAGGTAAGTCGAATCATTAAGCGTCGTACACTTGCTAAAGAAGCTACTTCTGGTGAGCGTATTTTGGTTAATGATAGGCAGGTTAAACCATCTTATATTGTTAAAATCGGTGATATAATAACAATCTTATTTGGTAATAAGCAAGTTAAAGTCAAAGTTTTGAACACAAATGAAACAATCAAAAAAGCTGATGCATGCTTAATGTATGAGTTAATTGAAGAAAAAGTACTTGAGGAGCAATAAATTTGCTCCTTTTTATTGTAGATTATTAAATGTTTTATTATAATATATTTATAGATGGATGGTGTCATAATGCATAAAATAACAAATTATAAAAAAGAATTTTCAAGCAATAAGGTTGAAGCTTTAGCCTTATATAATAATGAACAATTTTCATTTGAATATTATCATCTATTTAAAGAACATTCTCTTCACATTAATCTTGATGGTGAAGAAGAAATAAAACTTTTATATTTTTCACTAAAAGGAAAATGTGAATTTTACCTTGATAATGAAAGAATTGTCTTAGAGCCTTTTGAACTTCTAGAAATAAATACAACCTCAGGCTTTAATATTTATGCTCTTGAAGAAATTTCTTTACTTTATATATCACTTTCTGATTCAAAAATAAATTTAAAAACAGACGAACTTTCAAAACAAATTGAGCGATTAGAAAATAAAGATGATTATTTAAAAGGTCATAATTATCGCGTTAGCAAATATGCCTTAATTATTTTAGAGGAAATGGGGCTTAAGCTTAACACTGATAATTTAAATTATGCAGCTTCATATCATGATATTGGGAAAATTAAAATTTCACCTGATATTGTTCATAAAGAATCATCATTAACACCTAAAGAATTTGAAGTCATGAAAATGCATCCTATTTATTCTTATGAAATTATTAAGCCCATTTTAGGCGAAGATATAGCATACATTGCCAAATGTCATCATGAAAAGCTTGATGGTTCTGGATATCCTTTACACCTTAAAGGCGATGCCATCCCAATTGAAGCTCAAATCATTGCAGTCGCAGATATTTTTGATGCCCTAACCACTAAAAGAACCTATCGTGATGCTTATTCTTTTAATGATGCAATTAAAATAATGGAAGCTGATGTAATAAATCATAAAATCAATAAGGAAGCTTATAATGCCTTAAAAAAGGCTATTAATGATGATTTAATTAAATTAAACTAACTTAAATACTTTAAATAACACTTACATTGTAGTATAATTTAGACATAAAAAGGAGTGAGTTATTATGCCACTAGTAGATACTAGAGAAATGTTTAAAAAAGCATATGAAGGTCATTATGCAATAGGTGCCTTCAATATTAACAATATGGAACAAATTCAAGGTATTGTTGATGCATGTAATGAATTACATAGCCCTGTTATATTACAGGTCTCAAGAGGAGCACGTAAGTATGCAAAGCCTATTTATTTAAAAAAGATGGTTGAGGCTGCAGTTGAGGATTCTAATATTCCTATCGCACTACATCTAGACCATGGCGATACATTTGAAACATGTAAGGATTGTATTGATGGAGGCTTTACATCTGTTATGATTGATGGTTCTTCTTTAAGCCTTGAAGAAAATATAGCCCTTACTAAAAAGGTATGCGAATATGCTCATAAGCATGTACCTTATGTAACTGTTGAAGGTGAACTTGGACGTCTTGCAGGGGTTGAAGAGCACGTAAATGTTAGTGCTGAAGATTCAAGCTACACTAACCCTGATGATGTTGAAAGATTTGTTAAAGAAACCGGTGTTGATTCTCTTGCGATTGCCATTGGTACAAGCCATGGTGCATTTAAATTTAAACCTGGTACAAAACCACAGCTTCGTTTTGATATTCTTGAAGAAGTTGCTCGTCGTCTTCCTAGCTTCCCAATTGTTTTACATGGTGCTTCTTCTGTTGTTCCAGAATACGTTAAGATTCTTGAAGAAAACGGTGGAAAGATGCCAAATGCAATTGGCGTTCCGGAGGATATGTTAAGAAAAGCTGCAACAATGGCTGTATGTAAAATTAATATTGATTCAGATATCCGTCTTGCATGTACAGCTATGGTAAGAAAGCATCTATTTGAACATCCTGATCACTTTGACCCACGTCAATACATGACTGATGCTCGTCAAGCTGTTCATGATATGGTCGAACATAAAATTAAGGTTGTTCTTGGTTCTGAAAATAAAGCCTAATTAAGAAGTCTTTGGACTTCTTTTTTCATATTATTAGTTATTCTACATATAATTAACTGGTGATATTGTGGAAATCAAAATGACAAGTACAAAAGGTATTATTATTGGAGGAGTAAAAAAAATAAAAGAAATTACTTCATCAGAAGCAATTCTAGAACTAGAAAATACACCACTTAAAATTAAAGGAAATAACCTAGCTCTTGTAAAAACAAATAATGATATCAACACCATAGAACTCGAAGGAGAAATATATAGCCTTGAATTTAAAGCTGAAAAGAAAAAAGAATCATTCTTTAAAAAGCTATTTGCTTAATGGAATATTTCCTTCTTCTTCTAAATTTAAGCTATGGCTATATTTTAGGCTTTATTTTAAGATTCATAAGATATAAAAAAATTTCTCCTTTTAAAGATATATTATACTCTGTATTTTATATATACTTTTACATTAAATTAATTGATAAGGTAATGATTAAAACTAATCCTTATCTTGTATCAATACTTATTATCGGCTTTATAATCGGATATAAATATTATTATAAAAATTCAATCAAGGAATTCTATGAATTACTTACCTTAACTAAAAAAATTACAATTAAAATTTTAAAACCTCCATTTATAGCTATGATTCATAAAGCAATTAAAAACCATAAAGCCAAAAAAATTTATTACAAAAAACATCCTTATCTAAAAAAGAATAAATATGAACTTTTTTAATACTATATCAAAAAAAAGAACGAAGAGACTAACCTCCGTTCTTTTATCACTTTAATAAATTTAATTTTAATTACTTTTTATCTTAATTATTTTGAGCAAACACTAATTCTTTCTTTATTATATTTCCTACTAATAATAACATCAACTAAAGCAATGGCATAATCATTATATGAAATAATACTTTCACCATTTGAATTTAAAATTAAATTTTCACCACCAATTTGATATTCTCCTGTTTCTGAACCTTCCGCATCAAAATTACAAGTCGGTGAAATATAAGTCCAATTTAAATTATTCCTTAACTATTGCTAATTGTGTTTTGCTTTCGGTACTAACACGTTCTACTTTATATTTTTAGTTATATGTGAACTTTATATCATTTAATTAAAGTCATAAATATCATCTAATGTAATTAAAATATAATCATTATCATATGTTATATTAAATCCATTTTTTGAAACAAATCCAAGCTTTGCAGGATATATACTCGTATTTTTTAATTGTTCTACTTCTTCATTAATTATCCTATTATCAATTTTAGAATTGGTATATTTAACCTCGTAAACAGTATAACCATCACTTGATTTAGTTACCAAATCAAATTGACCGTTTTTCTTTTCTTTAGGATTGTCATACCAATAAGTACCAATATCTTCTAAATAAGGAACAATAAGTCCATTTTTATTTTTTCTAATTAAATATTCTTTAGCTATTTTTTCGAATGTTTTAGGTACTACGGTATGCAAAAAATCATCCTTTATGTATTTTTCATAGAATAAATCATCACTAATAATGTTTTTAATAGAAAGATTATGATAAATATACCTGTAATAAAAACAAACTGCACTATCTGTCAAACCATATCCAGATTTCTTTTTATTCTTTTTATCATTTATAGGACAGACATAATGAATTAAGTCCATTTTTTCTAATATTTCTAAGGTATCATATAAAGAAGTTGACGTTTTAATTCCGGATTTAGACAATATATCAGAATAATGAAAAGCACCCATTGCTATACTAGAAAATACAGAATAAGCGTTATTAACCTTAGTTAATTCCTCTTTAATATTAGAAGTAACCTCGCTTAACAAATGTGAAAATTGTCCACTAAGTAACCTTATTATATTATCCTTTACAGATAATTTATCATTTATTTGTTTGTTATAATAAGGCACACCTCCAAAAGCTGCATAAAGCATTACCTTATCTTCATTAGAAAAACTACTATAAAATCTTTGTGAATCATAATAATCCATTTCTTTAAGCAATAATGTTAATTCAAATCTCCTATATAAAGGATTACTTTCACTTTGAATATCTTCCATTGTAGAAATACTACTACCTAATATAAAAAACTTAATTTTACTTTTATTTTGAAAATTATCAATAATCCTTTGGATTTTTGAATCTAACCCATTAATAATTTTTCTAATATATGGATATTCATCAATTGCAAATAAAAGTTCATTATTCATTGCATATTCAAATAAATACTCAATTGCATCAACAAAAGTGTCAAATGCTAGATTTTTAATACCTAAGGTCTCCCTAATAACATTAGTCAAATCCAAAATATTACTCGTTTCATTTTCTTGATTACATTGATAAATAATAAAAGGTTTATTTGAATTTGAAAAGCAATGTTTTAAAAGTTCTGTCTTTCCAAGACGTCTCCTACCGAAAATTAATCCAGAGCCAAAATCATCCTTTTGAATAATATAATTTAAAGCCTCTTGTTCATTTTCCCTACCATAAAATGCCACAAATATCACCTCAATATTATTTTAATATTTTTGTTGGAAAAAAGCAACAAGAAAAATTCCAACAAAAAGCATTCTTCACACTTTAAAATCTTTATGCTATTTTTCCATTAAAAGTAATAAACATATTATTATTTTATGATATTTATAAATCTAAAGTTTTTAATATGATTTAATATGAGCATTTTCATTACTTATCACTTACTATCTTTTACTATTGGTATACATCCTAATTCTTCAATTGTTATGAATGTTTTTTTATTATAGCTCTATAATTTTTATACAATTTATAGTAATAAAGTTTATTTTTTAAATAATTTTTTTACTATTTTTTATAATAATGATGTATTTTTCTACTTTTTTTAAAAAAGATATGATATAATAAGTTGTATAACTTTAGGAGGTTTTTATTGTGGAAAAATTATCTGAACAAGAAATTATAAGAAGAGATAAGCTTGCAAAATATAAAGAATTAGGAATTGACCCTTTTGGTCAAAAATTTGATGTAACTGGACATAGCGTTGATATTAAAAACGAATATAAGGATATGTCTCATGAAGAGCTTGAAGAAAAAGCTGTCGATGTAGCGGTTGCTGGTCGTATTATGTTTATCCGTAAAATGGGTAAGGCTTCTTTCTTTGCTATTCAAGATAAAGAAGGCTTTATTCAAATTTATATTCGTAAGGATATAGTTGGTGAAGATCAATACAATCTATTTAAAATGGCTGATATTGGTGATATTGTTGGTATTAATGGACATGTAATGCGTACTCAAACTGGTGAAATAACCATTAAATGTACTAAATACACTCACCTTGTAAAGGCTTTAAGACCACTTCCTGAAAAATTCCATGGACTTCAAGATGTTGAAGAGCGTTATAGAAGACGTTATCTTGACCTTATTATGAATGAGGATGCTAAGCGTGTTGCCATTCAACGTCCAAGAATTATTCGTGCTATGCAAGAATATTTTGATAGTCATGATTTTATCGAGGTTGAAACACCTGTTCTTCAAAACATTCAAGGTGGAGCTACTGCTCGTCCTTTCATTACTCATCATAATGCACTTGATGCAGACTTCTACTTACGTATTGCAACAGAATTACATTTAAAGAGATTACTTGTAGGTGGCCTTGAAAGAGTTTATGAAATTGGTCGTATTTTCCGTAATGAAGGTATGGATCGTACTCATAACCCTGAATTTACTACTGTTGAGCTTTATCAAGCATTTGGTGATTTAAGCTCTATGATGGAACTTTGTGAAGGTGTAATTCGCCACGCAGCTACAAAGGTTATTGGTAAGACTGAATTTAAAAATCCATTCAATCCAGACGGTGAATTAATTAACATTGAAAAGCCATTTAGAGTTGTTACTATGTGCGATGTAATTAAAGAACAAACTGGTGTTGACTTTAAGAATAATAATTATACATTTGAAGAAGCACTTGCTCTTGCAAAGGAACATAATGTACCAGTTGAGCCTCATTTCATTTCTGTTGGTCATATTATTAATGCCTTCTTTGAGGAATATGGTGAAAAGACTTTAATCCAACCTACTTTCCTTTGTGGACATCCAATCGAGATTTCACCACTTACTAAGAAGGACCCAGCAGATCCTCGTTTCGTACAACGTTTTGAATTATTTATTGGTGGCAAGGAGTTTGCAAATGCCTATACTGAGTTAAATGACCCAATTGATCAAAAGGAACGTTTCCTTGAGCAATTAAAGGAAAAGGATGCTGGAAATGATGAAGCAAACGAAATGGATACAGATTTCGTAGAAGCTCTTGAATATGGTATGCCTCCTGCTGGTGGTATTGGTATTGGTGTAGATAGACTTGTTATCTTCTTAACTGAATCTACTACTATCCGTGATGTAATCTTATTCCCTCAAATGAAGACAAGATAGTGGTGAGATTGTGGATATCTATACAGACTATGGCAATTGGAAATTTGAAAATCATGAATTAATTAACGCTCTTATTTCTTTAAAGAGTAAAATAATTTCTAGATTTTCTCACACTATTCTCGTTGTAGATTATTTATATGACAAACGTGTTAAAGAAGGTAGCCTTGATGAAACACTTGAGGTTATCTTTGAAACAGGCTTCAATTATATTCATGATCATTTTATGACTATTCAATCTATTCTTAAAAGCGAATATCGTGGAAATATTAAAGAAATGGATAAGAATGCTAAAACCATAAATCTTCTTCTTTATATCCAAGATTTTGAAAATGAATTAATGAATAAGCCTGATTATAAAGATGAAGATTATAAAAAATTATCTGACCTTGAAGATAAGGTAAATGAATATATTGAACGTCATGAAGAAATACCTGATGCATATTTTGGAATTCTTGATGATATTACAGTTCAAATATTTGATGAGTACCAAGGTGTAAACGAAATAATGTATGAAGTTGCCCTTGATTTGGATTTAATTAAAGATGATACTGAAGACTCTGTAGATGCAATCTTCGGTAAAATGTTTTAAAAGGAGCAAATTAAAGCTCCTTTTATTATGAAAAACCACGAAATTAAATTTCGCGGTTTTTTCTTTCTTTATTTATTCCATTTAATTAACAAACTACCAATATATGTCGTATTATCACCAGTTGAACTCTCGTAATATACACCAAATCCTCCATTTGTATTAGATTTAATTTCAGCTTCTAAATCAACAGTTGCTAAATATCCCTTATCAACAGCAGTTTTAGGTTGTTCAGCAGATGATTCAATATGCGTATGCAATTTTCCATCCTTTGTCCAAACATGAATTGTACATTCAGTCAAATATGCTGATGTTGAAGCAGATGTTGCTAAAACAGTTACATTTTGTTTGCCAGATTCATCAACACTAAGTTGAACCAACTTAACAATTGTTGAATCTCCACTTTCTCTTTCGATTCGAAGAGCATATCCTGTTTTAGTTGTAGCATCATATTTTATTCTTACTTCAATAAAGTTGCCTTTTGAACCAAAGCCTTGTGCAGCAGTTTTACCTGGAGCAACTTTCATTGTAACATCCATATCACCATAAGAACCAGCAACTGGAATATAATCAATTTCACTGAAAGCAGGTGATGCGTTCTTATTACCTGTAAAATATAAACCTGTATAGCCCTTAAAGCCATTTTTAGCACCTGTGCCATATGCTACATTGTTAGCAATCCAATAGCCTGGTAATATTGTCATATTATTTTCTGTAGGCAATGATGCTAAATCAACTTGATATTCATCAAGGCTCTTCACACCATTTTCAAAAATAGCTACTTCACTAATTACTTCAGCAGGTTCTGCATACTCTGAACGTATATGCTTAGACTCAACTGTAGCCTTTAAATACTTTCCAACCCAAGCAGGATGAATTAAAATGCTTTGTAATGGCGTTTCTCCACGACCTGTAGCAACATGAATTGCATTAGTTCCATTAGCATCATCACATACATACCAATTAATTCGTGAATTATCGGCACGTACACCTAAGTTTCCGATATCATATGAAACAGAAGCTACACCATTTTGATTTTGAATTATTTGAAGATTGCTTGCCTTATCAATAGGTAAAATAGATGGTTTAACATTAATTGCAACAGCAGCTTCAAGTCCACTCTTATCACGAGCAGTAATAATTACCTTTACTGTTTGTTCTAAATCATTTGTTGCAGTAACAACACATTTGCCATCATTTTGTGGAGTTAGGGAAACAACATTTTTGTATGCTTCATCTACACTCCATGTTATGCTTGAATTTGCATTATAATCGGTAGCCTGAGGACCTTTGATTGTATATGTTAAATTAGCTTTGTCAGCATTTTCTTTACCAGTTTCCAAATTAATCGCATCTGTTGATACTGATAATGTAGTAGGAATATCAACGCCACCTAATGATGTAACTAATTCTTTTTGAGAAAGTGGATCCCATTCATCTGTTCCTCTTAGCAAATTATAAACATTATATGTTACATTTCCTTTTGAATTTACTAATTTATATGCCTTTAATGCTTGTGTACCAGAAATATCAATTCCCTTATCAGCATTTATGCCACCATCTGAAAAATCAGTTTGAACGCCATTATATGTTACATTAGAATAATAGCTTCTGTATGTATCAGATAAAATATCACTCCAACCAATTTTATAGGTTTGTAATCCCGTAGAATCATGGAATCTCGAATCAATAACATTGAATCTTCCAGCACCTTTAACTAAATATTGATGTGGATCAGTTCCAATATTAATATGTGTAATATTAAAATCACAATTTAATAATGTAACACCACTTGATCCACCCCATGGCTTAGAAGCGTAAAAATCAAAATCACAATTTAGATAAACAGCTTGTGATGAGCCGTTTAATGAGTCATCCGTTGATTCCATATGACAATCAACATATAATGCACGTTTACTACTGACAAATGGCATCATATTTAGTCTACTAATAAAGGCTACATTTTTACAATATAATTTATCACCACTATATGAGCCTAATTGACATTGAGTAACATCTGTAGAACGTTTCTCATGATTATATGAGCTATTTAATGCATATTCTAAATCAATATTACAATAACCACCAACTGTTAAATTTTCAATTTGGAATCCATCACCTGAAATATTAAAGCAAGTTGGATTTCCTCCATCATATCCAACATTGTGTCCATAATTAAATGCTAACACAACGTTACGATAATCATCAGTCAATCCTTGCCATTTCATATTAGCACAATTTTTTTCAATCGTGAATGCTTTATCAGTTGAAGCAGAATCTGGATCATGTGTCCAATAAACACCTGGCGCAATATAAATAATCATTTGTTCCTGTTCAGTTCCATCTTTAGCAGCCTCTATTGCCTTATTTATATTATTATAAATATAATTATGAGCCGCAACCTCTTCATCAGTTAAACGATTATCAAGCAATATCGCTTTTTCACCTAAAGTCACAACTTTATTATCCCAACCGTATGTGAATGATGTATAGTCACTATTTAATGTTACAGCATACTGAACACCTAATTCACCACTTACAATATCATTTACCCAATCACCATAAGTTCCAACATAGCCAAATGATTTAGCGATTGAGTAAGCATCTATAGCATTATCACCTTTATCGCCTTTATCGCCTTTATCGCCTTTATCGCCTTTTTCACCTTGAATTCCCTGATCTCCCTTATCACCTTGGTCGCCTTTAACTCCACATGAAGTAACCCCTAAAATTAAAGATGCACCACATAAAGAGCCTAATATTGACCTCAATAATTTCTTATCCATCTTCTTTTTCTCCATTTCCGAGTTATTACTATTAAACTAGAATAGTCTGAAAAAATACTATCCTCTACAATAATAAGCAATCATCTTAGTGATATAATATAAAGCTAGTTCTTTATATTTGGCAATAAAATTGAATAACTCTATCAGCAATAATATTAACAATTTCACTTTAATAACCGCCAATAAGCAATTGAAAACGTTTTCTTAATACGCCTTTATTATAATCTATAATAATTGTTAAGTCAATTAAAATAGAATAACAAATTTATAACTCCTGTTTGTTACGTAATTACTGTATCTGTTGTTTCCTCAATAGTTACCTTCGACAAATACGACGCAGTTGGTTTTATGCCATTATATTTTACAATAAACGACAAAGCACTTTTTCTATCAAAGAATAATGTTATAATTCCTGAAGTGTTGGTAAAATAAATACTTGTACCTGATTTTTGATAAAATACATTTCCAACTACAAAATTAAATGCTGCTACATCATTTATTTTCTCTTGCGTAATCGATACTCCATCATAGATAAAATCAACAGCAGAAACGCCATCACCATCCCCTAATACTTCACCTGTATTTGTATCACCATCTTCTACACCTTCAACAGCAAGATAATGAATAATTAAGCCAGACTTTGTTGAAGCAATGTTGTAAAAGCCAGCCTCCTTAATATCAACAATAGCAGCAATAAGTCTATTAGCACCTATACCGGATGATATTTGATACGTCGGACTGCTTCTATCATATTCTATTTGTGATACAACATTTAATAGTGATGAATAATTATTCTTAAAATAAAATCTTGAATTAGATAAACCTATTATATCATCTTTAGTGCCAACCTTTGTAATTCCTAAATACCTTTCTTCTTTATCATTTGGATTACTAAACACGACAAACATCTTGGTATTATCTTTAACAATATTAACTTTTATATGACTGTTTTTCATTTTATTTGTTCCACTATTAACATTAGGTGATAATTCTGTTCCATTTTCACTATATACAGATAAATCAGTAGCATCAGGTGAGTTATTAAAATATATCCCATTTAAAATTTGACTTTTATGTTCAGTATCAGTTTTCAAATATTTATAATATTCATTTTGACTATTTAAGTCATTTGATACGTCAAGAGTTTTTACATTTTCAGAAAGCGAATAAGTTTTATCATCATTAGAAATATTATCAGCTAAATATAATAACGATTTATTTCCAGTAAATGGCCTTACTTGTGTTGCACCTGAAGATGTTAAAAATGAAAAACACCCAAGTCCCCAATAGTTACTTGATTCAGATGGATTTAATACTGTATTTTCAGAAACATACCATCTTTTACTTTCTAACATATATGAATTATTAGACGGTGCAATTTCATTTCCAGTCATTTTATTATATATTAAGTCTGCATTAAAATGTCCGGTATCGCCACCACCCTGTACAACATTACTGCCACCACCTGTAACCTTACTTTCAACATCATCTGCAAGCCCACCTAAAATACTATTATATGTACTATAAGATGTAGAAGAAACAGACATTTTACCTTTTAAAACGCCAATTGATGAAGCCGTTTTTGTTACATATCCAATAGCTAATCCAATAGTTCTTTTTGAAGTAGCAGAATTTCCAGTTGTAAATGTTGATGTAGCTTCTACTGTAGGATCATTTAAAATAAAATTTCTAATATTAGAAATAGTACTTTTTGCTGTCATTCCAAATAAACCAACGGCATTAGAAAATTTATAACTACTTCCCAAAAAGTTTCCATTATAAATTTTATTAATATCTGTTGATACAACCAAATCACTAATTGTATATCCACCACCATTAAAATTACCTATAAATGGATATTCATCATTTCCAATTGGTGGAATAATTACTTTTTTATCATTAATGATCATTGAAAAGGAAGCTGTAACCTTAAAATAATATCCATTTTCATCATTTTGAAGCTTACCACGGCTTTGTAACCAAGCCAAATTATACATATGTCTTGCATTATTAATTTCAAAGGGATTATCACTGCTTCCATCTCCACCTGCAAAATAAGAGCCAGCAGAGGATCCGTTTAAATTAACGCTTGAATTTTCTCTTCCTGTATACCAAGCATAAGAGAAAAAAGATGTAATTAAACAAATCATAACGCCAATAATAGTTATACAATTATACCAAAGTTTTTTCTGCATATTTTATCTCCTTATGCTTTTACTAATTCAAGATATAAGTCCTCTTTAAAAATCATTTCTGAATTTATATTTGCTTGTGTAAACGTAATTAATTTACTGTAGATAATATCAATATTTTTGTCTGAATAATCAATTAAAAAATACAATGTTTGCGATTCATTAATACCAGTACTTAATTCAATCGAAGTATCCTTTGTATATGGATTAACGGCTGAATTAATGAAGCTTAATTCATTGCCATTAATACTTATATTTGTACCATTTTTTGTTACTTTATATAAATGAATTGTATTTGATATTTCAGTTTGATAAATAGAATCTGTTTCATTTCCAATTTTAGGAAAATCAGAGCTTGAATTAGGCATTCCCTTATCAGTTTTTATATACGCACTACATGACGTATTTTTTTCTAATTCAATTTTCATTTCAAGCAAAACAGCGGTACATGCTGAATCACCATTATTGTATTTATTCATTTGTGATATTTCATTTCCAATTATATAGTCATTTCCATTATTTGTAAGAGAATATATTTTAGATGTTAAAGTCATTCCATTATTTGAAGAACTGCCTATAATACTTGCATTTGTACTATCATTATCAACAAACCATGCATATAAGGATGTTACAAATGCAATTAGTGTTAATATAAGAGTTAAAATCATAGTAAATAATTTCTTGTTTATTTTACGCACATTTATAACCTCCTTAAAAAATAAAAAATCAGTGCAAATCAATTGCAACTGGCTATCTTAATCAAGACCCTATAGCTTTGCGTCACAACATCACTGCTGCTTTGCTAAAGAATAATTACTATTAAATGTTTAATAATTTGGCTAAATATGCCTTTACTTGTGTATCCTTAGCATTCTTAAAATAGACATCTTTAAATGTAGGACGATCAACAGCACCAAGTAATAATTCTTGGTCAATATCCTTTAAGATATCAATTAAAGGACGATATGTTACTTCCTTAACTGCATCTAGAATCTTCTTATTTCTTTGTTCAGGCTCACGACGTTCTACAGGATATCCCATACCACGTTCTCCAGTGAATAGATTTTGGAAACAATACTTAAGATTAAGCTCTGCACCCCAACCAAAACCTTTAGCAAATGGCATAGCAATACAATTTCCATCATTAATTTGACCAAACATATAAGCATCTGATGGATCAACAATTAATCCACAAAGTACATGAGGAAATGAATTACATGCAAGCATTGCACCTGAACCAGTGCCACATCCTGTTACAACAAAGTCAACAATTCCTTCTCCAAGTAAAATTCCTGCAAGAATACCATTTTGAACGTATGTTAAAGACTTATCAGATGCATCAAGCATACCAATATTAATAACCTCATGTCCAAGAGGTTCAACAACTGATTTTAAAGTGTTACAAACAAGCTCATTCTTAGCAGCTTGACTATTTTCATTAATTAATGCAATTTTCATAATTTTAGACTCCTTTTAATCTAACCTAATTATATCATAACTATTAAATATTGCAAATAATTAGTTTTTGTTAACACTTTACATTTTACCTTTTTTTGCTATAATAGGCTTATATTAAAGAGGTATGTTATATGGATGAGATAGATAAGCTTATACTTAAAGAATTAGATAAAAATGCAAGAATTTCAATAAAAGAATTAACTGATATTGTTTATTTATCAGCACCAGCTGTAAAAGCCCGTATTGAAAAGCTTGAAGAACAAGGAATTATTTTAGGATATTCAGCCAAAATAAATAAAGCTGCACTTGGATATTTGATTAAAGCCTATATTAATCTTGAAATGGATCCAAAACTAAAACCCAAATTTTATCCTTTTATTCAAGAAAATAAACATGTTCTTGAATGTGACTGTGTTACAGGTGTTTATTCAATGCTTATAAAAGTCGCCTTCCCTAATACCCAAGAATTAGATCAATTCATAGGCCAACTTCAGCAGTTTGGTCAAACATCTACACAAATTGTATTCTCAACTAGCGTTGAAAATAGAAATATTTCTATCGAATAATTTACCAGTTCAATTGAACTGGTATTTTTTTTATATAATTCCACCCTTTTTTATAATTTCAAATTCTTCATTAGTTAAATCAAGCTTAGTTTTAAAAAAAGAACTTGCCGTAATATTTTCGATTAAACACTCTCCATTTTCAATATCAATTCTAATTTCATCGCCTAGATTTCCTGTAATATAAGCTTCAATAGGAATAATTCCAAAATTGATTAAATTACGCTTATGTAAACAAGAAAAAGATCTTGCAATTATTGCCTTAATACCTAAATACCTAAGAGCAATTACTCCATGTTCAGATGATGATCCTAAACCATAATTAGCACCTGCCATAATAATTCCACCATTAGTTTTTCTACATCTTTTTACAAAGTTTCTATCCAGGTCATAAAAAGCATATTCGCAAAGCTTTTCAATATTTGATCTAAATGGTAAAACCAAGGGGCTACTTGGCATAATTTGGTCAGTTGTAATATCACTTCCACCTACAAAAATTACCTTTGCATTAATCTTAAATCCAATCGGTTCAAAGTGCATAATTGGTTTTATATTCGGTCCTAAATGAGGCTCTACATCTTCTTTTTCTTCAATGATTAAAGCGTCATTTATCGGTAAAAAATAGTTTTGCATCTTAAAATCACCTGATATTGCAATAGGAAGTGATAAACACCCCTTAACAGCTGATGATATAGCAACCGCTGGACTTACAATATATATCCTAGCCGAATTTGTACCACATCTTCCAGGATAATTTCGATTAAATGTCCTTAAGGATATTCCATCCGTCATCGGCGCTTGTCCAAGACCCATGCATGCACCACAAGCCGATTCTAAAATCCTAGCTCCTGCTTGAATAAATATATCTAAAATACCTAGCTTAATCATTAAAGATAATGTATGTCTACTTCCAGGAATAATACCCAAAGAAACATCTTTATTAATTGGATAGTTTTTTAAAACATTTGCAGCGTATATAAAATCATTAATTGAACCATTGCCACATGAACCAATTAAAACTTGATTTACCTTAAGTCCAACAAGACCTTCAACGCATTTAACATTATCGATTCTCGGCGAACAAGCAATTAATGGTTTAATATCATCTAAATCAAGCTCATACTCTAGATCATAATATGCATCAGCATCAGCACTTAAAGCTTTATATTCTTGTGCTCTTCCATGCATTTCTAAATACTTTAATGTTTGCTCATCAGATGGAAAAATAGCACCTATAACACCCATTTCCGCACTCATATTAGTAATGGTCCTTCTTTCAAAGACATTAAGTGTACTAACTCCTTCTCCTGTAAATTCAATTATATAATTACCATGCATATTTAATGCCATCTTATAAACTAAATATAGGGCAATATCCTTTGCATCTACATATTTTTTTAATTTACCAAGCAAATTCACCTTAATAATTTTAGGCATTATGATTGTATAATTACCCGACGTCATAGTAAGAGCCACGTCAATTGCCCCTGATGAAAAGCCTAATGCCCCAAGTGCTCCAACTGTTGATGTATGAGAATCAGCACCTAAAACGATAAGTCCTGGACTAGCAAACCTTTCAAGATGTACTTGATGAGAAATACCATTTCCTGCCTTTGATAAAATAATACCATATTTTTTAGAACATTCTTGTAAAAAAATATGATCATCCATATTCATAGGCCCATTTTGCATCGTATTATGATCAATATAAATTATGCATTTAGGTTTTATATTTTTTGTATTAAGCTTAAATAATTCCAAAAAAACAAGGGTTGCATTAGAATCAGGTGCTAGGCATTGATCAATATTAATTGTAATACTACTTCCTCTTTTTAGTTCATCTTTTGTATGAGTCATTAAAATTTTTTCTACTAATGTATAGCCCATATTATCACTCTCCAAAATTAATTTTGTTTTATTATACAACAATATAAATGAAAATAAAAGTATTTTTTTGTTAATAATCGTACTTTATACATTTTTTATATCTATTTTTCTAATATTATACATCGTTTTTTAAAAAGAAAAAGCTTATCAATAAAGATAAGCTATCTAACTATTTTTATTATTAAGAGCCGCCGAAATTAATCCAACAAATAAAGGATGGGCTTTATATGGACGAGATAAAAATTCGGGATGAAATTGACAAGCAATAAAATATGGATGCTTTTTAATTTCAACAATTTCAACTAAATTAGTTTGAGGATTTCTACCAGATGCATGTAAATCCTTTTCTTCTAAAATATAACTATATTTATTGTTAAATTCATAGCGATGTCTGTGTCTTTCTTTAATATCACTTACACCATATAGTGATTTAGCAAGCGAATTATCCATAAGATGACAATCATATAAACCAAGTCTTAAAGTACCACCAAGATTTATACCTTCGTATTGATCAGGAAGGTAATCAATGATTGGATTTTTAGTTTCTGGTCTTAATTCACTTGAAGCAGCATCCTTGATTCCAAATTCATTTCTTGCATATTCAATACATGCAAGCTGCATACCAAAACAGATTCCTAAAAAAGGAACATTATTTAAACGTGCATACTTTATAGCTGCAATTTTTCCTTCTGCTCCACGTTCCCCAAAACCACCAGGGACTAAAATTCCATCGCAATCATTTAAATAATCTTTTACATTTTCATCAGTCACATCTTCAGCTTGAATATACTTAATTGAAACATAAACCCCCTTAGCATATCCTCCGGCCTTTAATGCTTCATTTACCGAAATATATGCATCATGTAATGAAACATATTTTCCTACAAGGCCAATCTTAACCTCACCTTTAAGATTTTTAATTATCTCAATCATCTTATTCCACTCTGTCATATCAGCCTCAGGACACTCTAAATGAAAATGATTTAAAATAAAATCATCTACATGTTGTGCATGCAAATTATTAGCGACCTCATATAAAATCGGTGCGTCAACACATTCGATTACAGCTTCTCTTCTAACATCGCAAAAACTTGCAATTTTTTCCTTTTGCGAATCATTTAGAGGAACCTCAGTTCTAAGTACAATCATATCAGGTTGAATACCCAAGCCTCTTAATTCCTTAACAGAATGCTGTGTTGGCTTTGTTTTAAGTTCATCTGCCGCATGAAGATAAGGAACTAATGTATTATGTACATATAAAGTATTTTCAAATCCAAAATCACGTCTTGCTTGACGAATCGCCTCAAGAAAAGGTAATGATTCAATATCACCAACTGTTCCACCAATTTCGGTAATTACTACGTCCGCTCCTGACGAAATAGCTGCACTTCTTAGCTTTGATTTTATTTCATTAGTAATATGAGGAATAACCTGAACTGTAGCACCAAGATATTCACCCTTACGTTCCTTTTCAATTACACTTGAATAAATTCTTCCTGTTGTAATATTTGAATCCTGTGACAATCTTTCGTCAATAAAACGCTCATAGTGTCCAAGATCAAGATCGGTTTCGGCACCATCATCAGTTACAAAAACCTCACCATGCTGATATGGTGACATTGTACCAGGATCAACATTAATATAAGGATCAAACTTTTGCATAAAAACCTTAAGACCACGATTTTTAAGTAATCTTCCAATTGATGATGCAGCAATTCCTTTTCCAAGTGATGATACAACACCACCTGTTACAAATATAAATTTCGTATTTTTTGCCATAACTTCCTCCATTTTTCCATTTTTTTGCATATTTTGTCTTATAAAAAAATAAAAAGCTCTTCACATGGAAGAACTTTAGAGTGCCCTTTTAAATTATACTGCGACATTTATACAAATGCAAATATAATTTTACCTTTTTATAAATAAGAATTAACTTAAAATAATTTATATGATAAAATAAAGAAAAATAGTATGCAACTAATAGTTGCCACTATTCAAACTAAAATTGGTAGTTAGCAATTATATTTTTATATATAATGAAATCACAAAACAAGGAGGATTCTATATGAATATTAAAACAGCAAATCGCTTATGCGAATTAAGAAAAAAGCATAATTTATCACAAGAGGAATTAGCTTCAATGCTTGGAGTATCACGTCAAGCTGTTTCTAAATGGGAGCGGAGTGAATCATCGCCTGATACAGATAATTTAATTGAGCTTGCTAAAATCTATAACATCACATTAGATGAGCTTTTAAATGGTGATGAAGCTATTGATTTGATTAATGAAAATAAGGACGCAAATGCCCAAAGCATGGACAATAATGAAAATAACGGCAACGGAATATATATTGAAGATGATGAGGACTCAGTTCAAATTACTAAAAATGGTATTTTTCTTAAAGATAAAAACTCAAACGAATCTATCAATATAAATCATAATGGTATTATTCATGATGATACATTTAAAAAAACATTTAAAGCAAAATTTGAACCTGTTAAGGATGGAATAACTGGTGGCTATACTATCCTTGCAACCGCTACTTATATAACACTTGGTATAATGCTTAAGGATAATGTTGGATGGAAATATTTTTGGTTCTTATTTCTATTAATACCCGTAATACCTTCTATTTTTGATATTTTCTACAAAAGAAAAATAACTGCTTTTTGTTATCCTGTTGCGGTTACAGCAGCCTATTGTGGTTTTGGTATGTATTATCACATTTGGCATCCACTTTGGCTTATTTTCCTTACTATTCCTGTTTTTTACATTATTTTTGAACCAATTGATAAAATAATTTCTAAGAATGATACAAATTTTGAAGAGTGATTTTTTCACTCTTTTTTAAATGCTTCGATGATTGATTCTTGATAGACCTTATACATGTTTGTAAACACAAGCTTTAAACCCTCTTCTTTAAATAGGTTCCATGAGTCTAACTCATGACCTGTAATAATCGGGAAAAAAGCTAAATTATGATCAAGTGCTAACTTCAAATCACTTTTTTCATTACTAATAAGTAAAACATTTGCTTCTTTTAACGCTTCAATTATTTTAGTACTTATTTCATCAACGATTATAAGCTCATAGTTTTTAAGCTCTTCTATGACATTCCATATAACTGCACTTTTTCTTATAACAATAAATTGGTTAATTTTAATCACTCTTTAACTAGTATTAACCTAATTCTTTATAACATGCAAAATTAGTTTTGCTTAAATATAGATTCTTTAGCTAAATCATAAGAAATAAGCTTAGAGCTATTAAGATTTTCATTTTTTAGATATACCGCACTTATTTGAGGATTGTCATATGTTTTATAATAATAAATACCTTCATTAAGATTCATACATGATGCGTATATTGTTATTTCATATTTATCATTTATTTTACATAAGCCTCTTGTTTGCCATGCCGATTCTAAAATGTGGAAGAATTGATTTACACTAGAATTTTCATCAGGTGATGCAACTGAAAAATGAGCCGTATACACTACTCTTACAAAACGACCTTGACTCGTTAAATCACCAGGAAGTCCAACAGATCCCATACCTCTTGAATAAAATGCCTCATTAAAAGAAAAGCTTTTATTTGGTTCATCATTATTAAGTGAAACATAATTTTTTAAATTCTCAAGTTGATAATTAAATGGTGGATTATTAGTCAAAGATCCCGTTTTATTATCATAAATATGAATCCCATCCTCCATAGCTTCAACAACGATACAATCATTAGTATCACGTAAAATCCAATGAAGCTTAGCAGCAGGATAATATTCATTATAAGGTGTTTTAACTAAATTAATTTCCTTAATTTTATTTTTAGCTTCTAAAACATTTTTGCAAGTAGAAAGAATAAAAGAAATAAACTCAAATTGGGCAACATTCTCTTTTCCTTCAATAACCTCATTATATTTTGCATTACCAACAAAATTAAGCCCCGCCATCCCCAGTCCATACTCATTCATTGCGTCATAATACATTGGATAATCATTATGAATATGTGCCATTCCTATAATTGCATAATGATTACTATTAAGTCCTAAATGTCTAAACTCAAAAGGATAATTACGAGGTGTAATTGTAACCTTTTCACCATATGAAAACTCATAATCTAAGGTCCTTCCAAAATATGTATTTTTATTTTTAAATGATGCGGCTGTACACATATTAATACCTTCTTTCTAATGCTTATTTTACCATATTTTAATTAATAAAATCATTTTAAATAAATATTAATTATTAATATTATAAAGCAATTATTAAAAACTATGAAATTTTATGAAGCAGGAAATTCTTTTTCATATAATGTGACCCCTGTTTCTAACTGCAATCTTAAAAAAACATATTCAAATCAGTAATATCTTCGAATATATTAAGAATTTTTTTGAAACATCTGAAAAATCTAACATTATATATGACTTATATTCATTTTGGGCAAAATTTTTAGCAATAGTAGATTTGCCAACTTCTGTTGCACCATCTAGCATGACAGCATAATTATTGATTTTGAAAAGCCAAAATTTCTAAACTTATTTGAATTAGTTAAGCCATTACGATCAATAAATGACATTTTATAATCATTTAAGAAAAATATTCTTTCACATTATTTCTATTAAGTTCGAATCTAGATAAATCTTTTCCTATGATTCGCCAAACTTTTGATTTTTTAAATATCCTTATAGATCACATAATTCCAAGCCTAACATACATTCGTTTTTAATTGTCCTTTACAATCAAAATCGCTAATATCAATATTATTCTCTTTTATATATGCTTTTTCTTCCTTCAAAAAGCGATTAACAAGCCTTTTGTAGCGCATACTTATGTCTTGATTAAGTTCTTCTAAATCTAAAGGCATATCAAAATCGCCAAACTTTTCTATCTCAAAATTCCATGGCAAATAAATTCCCTTATTTTCATCTTCATGATTTTCAAGAGGACTAATTTCACCTGAAAACAAGGCATAAAGTGACCTAATATTATCTTCCCAAATACCTTGGCCAGCACCTGTTAATACAATAATATCCTCTTTAGAATCTAACTCAACCTTTCTTTTATATTTTTTACACATAAAATCCCAGCCATCGCCAGTATCATATTTATAACAAAATTTATCACCTAAATCATTTAATGTATAATTTGCTAGATACCTAGAACCTGGAACAGGATTTTCCATAAAAACAGCCATAACATATTCTTTATGAAGATTTCTTTCAGTTATCAAAAAGCAATGTTCAAATTCCGCTCCAAGTGCTAAGCCTAAACCAACGCCTAAATTAAATAAATTAATATCTTCTTTCACTAAAATAACGCGATAAAATCTTTCTTTTGGTCCATATTTAAAATCAATTCTAATTTTTGTGTATATCATAATTTGCCTCCTCTTGTTTAACTATAATATACCATAAACTAAATCTAATGCAAATTATACTATTTTATCCTTGCTCTCTTTTTTTATACTATACGTTTTTTAGAGCTACCAAATACTTGTTAAAAAATGTTTTCATATTTTTTGAATTATATTGCATAATATATCTAGGATGTTCTAGTGGAATAATCTTTTCAAAAAAATTATACTTTTTATTTATGTCATTTAATATCAAAAAAAATTTCCACTACCGATCCAAAAATACTTCAAATCTCAGGCCAAGCCACTTAAAACATGGTAAAATACCATAAATAAAACTATTTTAAACAAAAAAGGCTTGATACATTATTTTATTTGTATCAAACCTATATTTCTAAAACCAGTGGCAATGACAAACTATTTTGATACAAAATGCGTAACGCTTATTTTTTTGCGTAACGTTTCTATCAATTTGCGTAACACTGCCTTCATTTTGCGTAACGCAATAACATTACTATTTTATAATCAACTTAATATTTATACACGATAGTTAATTATATCTATTATTTTTTTGTAGGAATCTTTTAAAATGATATTTATTTATTAACTTCTATATTTTTATTAATTCTTTTAGAGCACCAAGTCCTTTTACCACATTTAGGACAAGTTAACTTTCTTTTTTTTAATGTATGTAATCCAAAAGTATAATCTTTAACTGAAGGTATAAATCTTTCATGACATTCTGCACATTCAAAATATCCAATATTAGCATCTAATATTATTAATCCTGTTATTCCTACAACAATAAAGATTAATGCTAATGCAACTAGTATTATTTTCAAATATGTTGCAATAGGTGCAAATCCTGCAAATAATATTAGGGTGATTACAACAGCAATAAAAGCACATCCTATTAAAATTTCACCAATTAAATTCTGTTTATTTCGTATTCGTTCTTTTTCAAATTCATTTAAGAGTATTTGCTTTGTTATTAATTCATAAGATTCATCTTTAACATATTCTCCTATAAATAGTTCGCTTAAAGATATATCTAATTCATTACATAAATTTTTCATTATCGAAACATCTGGTAAACCATTTCCCGTTTCCCACTTTGAAATAGTTTTAGGCTCAATAAATAATTTATCCGCTAATTGTTTTTGGGATAAGTTCTTATTTTTTCTACATTCACGAATAAAATTTCCAATCTTAATTATATCCATAATAGCACCTCCTAAAACTATATTAACATCAAATAATTCCAATTGATATCCACGCTTAGTGGTACATAATTGATGCAACAGCAAATCATGATATTTAAAATAAGACTGAATGAAATGATTAGTTCTTTTTAACTATTAGATTCTTAAAAGTGATTGGTACTATCCCTATTAATTTTCTTTATTGGGTGTCTAATTACAGTTTTTAATTTATTATTATCACATTTTCTTGGATCACTTAAATAGATTTCATGATGATATCTTTCATCAGTTATATCTAGTTCATAACCATTTTCTTTCATATATTCATGCATTGCATTAACGGTTGCTGGTTCATCATTATAGGAACCTATATGCATGCATTGAACACATAGGCCTTCTTCATAAGTTAAAAATTCAACTCTTGAAAAATCTTGTTTCTTTTTCTTTGTAGCTTCTTCAATGGCCCACTTAAAATCTTCTTTAGTCACAAAATCAGGTAATCTTATAATTGATATAAAATGCATTGCATCTTTATTATCATAATCAATGCTTCCAGTTAAACCGTCCTGCCACCAAAAGCCTTCAAGTGGTGGTACAACATAATCAAAAAAGCCTTCTATTTTATGAGTTCCTTTATAACTCATTTTTATAGTATATGCTACTCCATACAACAAACCAATAGTGTTTTGGTAATCTCCGTTTTCTTCATTTGGATTTCCTATTCCCCTAACGGCTATATAATTCATTCTTGGTATTTCAACAATACTTGGCTTGTTTTTAGGCATATAAAATTCTTTATACTCTTTTTTAAAATCAAAACTCATAAAATCACATTCTCCTATTAATAAATTATTTATTTCTTATAATTATTGAATCAAAATATCTTTCTTGAAATTAAGTTAATGTTCTAATTGCATCATCAGAATAATCATTTCCATTTTTAGAAACAATAAGCTTATCATCGTCATCATTAGTCCTATGTATAATTGCAATAACTTTGCCACTACTAGTTTTAACCGGTTCAAATTCTCCAATTAAATATACATCTAATTCTTCACCATCTCCACTAATAGTATCAGGTACATATCCATAATTTAACATATAGATAAAACCATATTGTGGATGTCTTGAACCTAATGGTCTATCGATCTTTAATATTACTTCTTTTTCTAAGTAATCTACTGCATTCATTTTTTTATTTTCCTTTATACACCATATGAATAATTTTCAACATCATCAAAAATTCAGACATTTACATAGCTATTTATACAATAATATTTGTTATTTTAAAACTTTCCAATAACCATTTTTATCTGAACCATTTCTTTCAATATATCCTTTTTCTTGTAATGATTTCAAATATCTTTCAGCTGTTCTTTTTGTTTTATTAATTTCGATTGATAATTTTTCTGCTGTTAAAGTGGGATCATTTAAAATTAATTCTATAATTTGTCTTTCATTTTTGTTAAGGTTTACACCGACATTTACACCGACATTTATTGATTTCATAACTTCTAAATCAAACGGAATGGTGACAATAATATGATTATCGCTTATTTCAAAAGCAACACGTCCATATTTTTCAATAATGATTGGAACTCCATGTCCTGTATGATCAACAATATCTAAATCAGAAAATATCTTCATCAATCTTATATTTCTTGGCTTACTAATTCCACGATAAAAATCTTCTAATGATAAAGTATGCGGTAATCCTCCATGAGATAGTATTTCAATTCTATCATGAAAAAAAGATACTTGTGGTTCTGCAATAGACCAATCATTGTGAACAATTGCATTTACTATTGCTTCATTAACGCTATCATAATCAAATAAATAAGTATCAATTCTAGGCCTTACTGTAGTATTTGAAATACATATATTTTCAGATGCTATTCTGTTCATCATTTGTTTAAAGCCAAATATAATAGACTTATTTCCATAATCACTTCGTTGGGAAATGCTTGCTTTATTGATTCCACTAAATTTAACAAATATGAGTGAATATCTATTGTTATCTGACAATAATTCTGCCATTACATTATAATCCCCATTATTATTAACAAGTTTTAAATTCGTTTCAAAGGTATCATCATTAAGCTTATATCCCATTTCTAAATACGAATTTTTAAGTGTAAAAAAGATAATGTTTTTAAATTTGTAGGTGAGGAAACAATTATGTCATCATCAAAAAAACGCATTTTATATCTTTCCTTAATCTGCAATTCACTCATTTCTCTACAACTAGAACCTATTCTAATCATACAACCACTTGATGAAAATCCATATTTTTTTATGCAATATAATGGCGAAATGCCCTTTTTAACATTTATAACTATAACGGGTAATCCTTCTATAATTTCTAGTTCAGTTTTTACGCTATCAATTGCATTTGGTTCTATTTGAGTGGTGATAATGTCCGAAATACTTCTTAAAGATTCATCAATTTTTTGTGCGCCACATACAGTTCCATCATCATTAATTCCAATATAAATTTTCCCGCCATCAGCATTAATAAAAGCTACAATTTCTTTGATAATTTGATCAGTATATTTTGACAATTTGATCAGTATATTTAGATTTAAGTTCTATTTTATTAGATTCAATGAACATTTTATATCTCCTCGTATCTTATTTTTTCATATTAAAACTATAACATTGTGTGCGACATTTTTCAACTACACAGCGACATTTACACCGACATTTTTTAAAAGTACATCGAATTTTCTTCCCTTATAATTATGTAGGTTTATAGTCCTGTTAGCTTTTGTTTTCTTACTACAGCTATCATTTTCTAGCAGAGGGCTTTCGTTTTCTTGCTGATACCTTTTATTTTCTAGTTGATTATAAAAAGAAAACAGGGTCTAAAAAATGAAACAAAAATCTTCAAATTTCAAGCAATACGCCTTAAAAATAGGCTAAATCCTTTCAAATAATATTATTTTAGGTATAAAAAAAGGCTTGATACGCTATTTTCTTTGTATCAAACCTATGATTCTATATGGTGCCCCTAGTAAGAGTCGGACTTACCTTTCAGCCTTACCATGGCTGCGTTCTACCGATGAACTATAAGGGCAAAAAAAGTGCCTTACCCACAACAAAAGCTAAGCTTAAGGCTGCTACCTTCCGATCCTGACCTGATTCACCGCCCCTGCTTGGGTAAAGCAAAATTATTGTATCATAACTTACTATTAAAAGCAAATCCTTTTTATTCTTTTTCCTTGCCTCTTAGCTCTTTAAAAAAGCTTTGTAGCAAGTTTTTACATTCTTTCTCCAAAATCCCCCCTTCATAGTGAATTTGTGGATTAGAAAAATTATATTTAAATAAATCGATATAAGATCCGGCACAGCCACCTTTTTTATTATAAGCTCCAAAAAATACATTTTTAAGTCTTGCATTAATAATTGCACCTGCACACATTGGACAAGGTTCTAACGTGATATAAATTGAAGCCTCCTCAAGATGCCAGCATTTCATTTTTTTATTAGCTTTTTTTAAAGCTAATACTTCCGCATGCGAAAGAACATGATTATACCTCTCACGCATATTATGAGCTTTAGCAATTATCTTGTCATTATAAACAACAACACAGCCTATAGGCATTTCCTTCTTTTTATAAGCTTTTTTAGCCTCCTTTAAGGCTTCTAGCATATAATACTCATGACTAGCCACGATGTAATACCTTATGACATCTTCGACATCTTGCTTCGTATGACTCTTTAGCACCAACTAGCACAACAGGATCATCATCATAAGCCTCATGTCCATCAATTATTCTTTGAGTACGAGTAGCCTCTTCACCACAGCACATACAAATAGCTGTAAGCTTAGTAATTCTTTCAGCAATTGCAAGAAGAGATGGAATAATACCAAATGGCTTTCCCTTAAAATCTAGATCTAGACCAGCACAAATAACTCTAAGTCCCTTATTAGCTAAATTAGTTAATACACTAATCATACTCTCATCAAAAAATTGAACCTCATCAACAACAATTGCTTGAATATCATCAGTTATATAAGGAAGAATTTCTTTAGCTTCCTTAATATTTATCGCCTTTTTTTTATATTTAGAATGGCTTACAACCTCATCAATTGAATATCTATTATCGATTAAAGGCTTAAAGACTAAGAAGTTTTTATGAGCGTATTCCATTCTTGTAACTCTTCTAATTAGCTCTTCCGTTTTACCAGCAAACATTGGTCCACAAATAACCTCAATTCTTCCCCCTTGATTATTATAATAATTCACTTAAAACACCTTCCTAACAAACAAAAATATTATACCTTAATCGCAAAAAAGAGTAAAGAAAAAGTGGACCGTAAGATCCACCAATTTAAATTACTTCTTTAGATTATAACGCTTGTTGAATTGTTCAACACGACCAGCAGCTGAAGCAAATGCTTGCTTACCAGTATAGAATGGATGACAATTTGAGCAAGTATCTACACGGATTTCATCTAAAACTGAACCAGTTTCGAATTGAGCTCCACAAGTAGTACAAGTACAAATTACCTTCTTATAATCTGGATGAATACCTTTTTTCATAGTCTTTAATCTCCTTCCGCCATAGTTGTAGGTAACTATAGTAAGTTTTACCGATTTATAATACCATAGTTTTTATTTTTGTGCAAGTTTATTTTACAAATTTTATTTATTTTTTCTTTTTTTATCCCCATTATTAATTACAGGCGCTTCTACTTCTTTAAGACCAAGCATTTCTTTTAAATGCAAATAAGAATCATTATGAAGCTTAGGATCAATTTTATTAGCTTCTACAAGCATATTATTTTCACTATCAAAATAAAAGCCTGTATAAAAAACATTATCTCCCGTAAAGCTAAAATCAGGTAATCGCTTTAATGACGCTTCTGTTGGACGCAAGAAAAACTCAAAGCCTATAAATTCCTCACATTTATCTATTCCTTTAGTTGGCTTATCATTTGACTGACCTTGATTAAAATATCTATCATCATTTTCAATTAATATAACTTTATATGCTGTTTTCCCTTCTATTTTTATATAGCCTGACCCATATTGCTTAGAGGTCATCTTAAATCCAGCTTTATTAAGCTTAGCTTCTAAGGCTTCATATCCTTGTGCTTCGTAATAGCCCTTAGGATATAATTGCTTACGAGGCTTAAATACAATAAGCTTTGATATCATTGAATTCAATGATACCATTGATACTACTGACATAATCATAATTAGTACCATGAGCCATTTTTCATTTAATTTAAATACATATAAGCAAATTAAACCAATTAAAACCACAAATGAAACAATCGTTATAATAATTGTATTTTTTCTTGAAAGGGGTTTAAATCCAAACATTAGTACGCCTCCTTATCGACACAAGCTAAATCAAAATACATTGCTGTATTATAGCCCTCTATTTGTGTATCAAAATCTTTAAGTTCTCTATATCTTAAAAGCTGAGCATGATTTTCATCATAAATAAAATATTGCTCATAAGACTTTTTAGAAGCCTTAGCATTAATAAAACAATACTTCTTTATTTCTTCTGTTTTTTGTCTAAACACAACAATAATAACTTCATTTTCTGTATCAAAATCATCCATAGACGCTTCTTCTAAATAACCCTTAGCTATAGCATATTGCTTTAAAGATTCATTATCAAGCTTATAATTTTTAAACATTTCAAAATTATGCACTAAGCATATTTTAATTAAACATTTTTTATATTTACGAGTAGCTATAATAATATTATCGTCATCAACAAGTAATTCATCATGAGCATATATTAAATTATATTTTATATCATCATAAGGCTTTATATCATATCTTTCTTGAACCTTAATAGGTGAATCCTTATCTAATTCATCAACTATTTTTTCTGTTTTTTTATGATAAAAATTATATATTTTTTTTAGTAACATGAAATCAATCCTTCCGAGCCAATTATACCATTTATTTAAGTATTTAAAAAGACCAATTTGACATTCAAATATTTGATTGTTATAATTTTTTTAGGTGATAAAATGAAATATCCACAGTTTTTAAATAAAAAAGAAAATAATATAACCCTTATAGCCCCAAGCTTTGGTTGCACAACCGAGCCATATAATTCAAGGCTTAAGCTTGCAATAAAGCATTTTAATGATTTGGGCTTTAATATCATCAAGGGACCTAATATTTTTAATACAATTGGCTTTCGTTCAAATACAAACCTCCTATGTGCCAAGGAATTTATGGACAGCTATTTAAGTAATACTAACCTTCTTATGTCTGTTGGTGGTGGAAATCTAATGAATGAAATCCTTGATGATATTGATTTTAATCTAATTAAAGATAGTCCTCCTAAATGGTTTATGGGATATTCTGACAACACAAACCTAACCTTCACTCTTACAACCTTATGTGATGTAGCAACTCTTTATGGACCATGTGCACCTGAATTTGGACAAACAAAGCTTGATTTAAGTCTTTTAAAGGTAATTGATTTATTAAAAGGTAAACAGCTTGAATTCAAAGGTTATTCTCATTTTGAGCTTCAAAGCCTTAAAACAGAAGATAATCCTTATATTGGTTATAATTATGATACTGTTAAAAAGCTTGTTTTAAATCAAAATAAAATTGAAATGGAAGGTCGTCTTCTTGGTGGTTGTATCGATTGTCTTACATATATTATTGGAACACCCTACGATAAAGTTAAAGAATTTAATGCCAAATATAAGGACGATGGTATTATTTGGTTTTTAGAAGCTTGTGATCTTGAAGCATGGAATCTAAAGCTTGCATTACTTCAAATGAAACGCTGTGGTTGGTTTGAAAATGCTAAAGGCTTTATCTTTGGACGTCCTCTTAAATACAATACTGATTTTATAGGACTTACAATGGATGATGCGGTTTTAGATGTTTTAAATGACTTAAATGTACCAATTATAATCAATGCTGATTTTGGTCATTTAAAGCCCCAAATTCCTATTATTTGTGGAAGCATTGCTAATATTAAAGCTAAAGATAATAATTTAAAAATTAGTTATAAGTTAATATAAACATAAAAGAGTCACTATAGACTCTTTTATTTGCTTTTTTATAACAAATTCAATGACATCATGATCAAGTTTATTCATATCCTACAAATAAAACTAATCAACACATTTTCCTGAGACTCTCCACGAGTACTTAGAGCTAGACAACGCAGATGTAAAGCCATATTTAAAGGTATATGTATATGACGATCCTTTCATCAAGTCACTTTTAGAAATTGTATCAGAATAAACAATATTTTCCTTAGAATCTAAAAGTTTAAACTCAATCGTACAAGTATTCATCTTAACTCTTGGAGTAATAGTAAAAGAAATTGATGTCAAACCTTCTGATTTTGTAATATCATAATCAGAACTAGTAATATTTCTTTCAACAATTTTATCAACTATATTTCCTGAAGAATCACTATTACTACTAATTTTATAAATTATGAAAACACTTAGTGGAAAAATCACAAAAACAATGAGTAAAGCAATTAAAAATGGTTTTACACCACTTTTCTTTTTCACTGGTTGTGTATTATAACTATAAATTATCTCTGGCTCATCATCGACTATTTCTTTACTAATTGAAGATTCTACTATTGCCTGCGTTAAAGCATTTCCACAAAATTTACAAAATTTCGAATCATCTTCAATTTCCTTACCACAATACTTGCAAAACATAACAATCCCTCCAAACTAATAGGCTTAATAAAACTAGACCCAACTTCTAATCTAATTATAACACACTTTTATTATGTTTAAATTATTTTGTCAAAAATTGTTTTTTATTTTATCAAAATTAAATGGAGCTTATAGGTAAAATCAAAGCTCCATCACTTATAATAGAAATTTTATCAGCTTTACAAATAATAGCGTTCTTGCCTTTTTCATACCTAGTATTTTGAAGCATCCTAAAGCCTTTAGTATTACTTGCGTTAAACATATGCAAAGCCTTAATTTCAACACAAGAAAGAACTCCATTTTTAATAATATTAAATCGACCTTATTTTGTTCGCTATCCCTATAATAATATAGCTGTTGCATTTGGCCATCATTCATATAACTTTTTCTTATTTCATTAAAAATAAAAGTTTCAAAGAATCTTCCTTTTAAAAAACTTTTTTGTAACGTCTGTGCACTATCAATACCACATAAATATGCTGCAAATCCAGTGTCAAAAAAATACATTTTAGGTCTTTTAACTACTCTTTTAATGATTGATTCTTCGTTATATGTTTCAACTAGATAAACAATGCCCGTTTTAACTAAAACAGAAATCCATGCTTTTATTGTATTTGTTGAGACACCAACCTGCTTAGAATAATTATCATATACTAATTCTTTTAAATCTTTTTCCAAATATGTTGTTAAATATGATGAATAAAATAGCTGTGTTTTCATATTCAAATCATCATATAAAACAGGGAAAAATCCTCTTACAATATATTTAAAAGCTTTTGTCTTTGAAATCCTGATAATATATATAATCCATTATAATCCATTACTTTTTTATTCCCATTTTTTAGTCTTGATTCATTTACTATTTTTTCAAGCTCGGGAAAAAGCTCTGGAGTCTTTTGAACCTCATCTATTATAACGGGAGTAGATGCATTTCTAAAAATGTTTTAGGATCTATAATTGCAACTGAGAGCTCTAATGAATCATCTAATGAAACATAAAAATAGCCTTTATTTACAAATGCATTATATAGCAAAGTATATTTGCCAATAGCTCTAGGACCTATTAGTAAGGCTATTGAATAGTGCTTAATTATATTTTCAAATATACCTTCAATATTTCTTTTTATCATAAAAAAACCTATTTTTTAAAATTTGCAATCATATTTACGTATTTTCTACAATGCAATTGCAAATTTTACTGAAATTTATTTACCTAAGCAAAATTTAGAAAATAACTCGTTAATTAATAATTCTGGTGATTCCTCCCCAATAATGCTTCCAAGCTTATACCAAGCATCCTTAATATCAATTTCAATCATATCAACATCAATGTGATTTAGGCATGCATTATATGCTGATTTTAAAGAATCTAAAGCTTTACTCATTAATGCCACATGTCTTGTATTTGACAGATAATTATTATCATTAGCATTAAATTCATTTATTTTAGTTATATCTAATAAAGCCGTCTCAAGTAAAGCGACTCCCTCAGAATGAAGAGCCGAAATATCTATATGTGGTATATCTAAATTAATTTTTCTTGGTAAATCCGTTTTGTTAAAAATAATGATTCTTTGTTTAGACTCGGTTAGCTTTAAAAGCTCCTTGTCCTCTTCCTCCAAAGGGTGTGATGAATCTAACACTAAAAGACATACCTCACATTCATCAATAGCCTTCTTAGAACGCTCAATACCAATCTTTTCCACAACATCCGTACTTTTTCTAATACCTGCTGTATCAACGAGCTTCAAGGTCACATTTCCAAGAGTTAACTCACCTTCGATAATATCTCTTGTTGTACCAGCTATATCAGTAACAATAGCCTTATCCTCTTCAAGAAGCATATTTAATAGCGATGACTTTCCAACATTAGGACGACCTACAATAGCAGTCTTAACTCCGTTAACAGCCATAACACCTAAACGTGAATGCTTTAAAATATCCTTCATTTCAGTAATTAAATCTTTTACGACAGGTTCAATAATTTCATCTGTCATAACCACTGCATCATCATATTCTGGATAATCAATATTTACCTCTATTTTAGCAATTAAATCTAAAAGCTTTTCTCTTAAAGCTTTAATAAGATTTGTTGTACCCTTACGAAGCGAATGAATTGAAGCTTTCAAGGCTAATTCATTTGATGAGCTAATTATATCCATAATCGCTTCTGATTGTGCAAGGTCTATTCGACCATTTAAAAATGCTCTTTTAGAATACTCACCTGGTTCAGCCATTCTAGCACCATTTTTCAAAATTACCTCAAGTACTCTATTAGTATTATAAATACCACCATGACAGCTTATTTCACATGAATTCTCACCCGTAAATGACTTAGGTGCATGAAATACAGAAACCATTACCTCATCAATTATGTCTTTTCCATCAATTATATACCCATAATGAATAGTATTAGGCTTAGCTTCTTCTAAGCTTTTTCCTTTAAACACTTTATTTACAATAAAAATGGCATCATCTCCACTAACTCTAATTACTGAAATTGCTCCTACACCATAAGGAGTTGCAATCGCACAAATAGTATCATTAAACATAAAAATCACCTTACCTAAAGATAAGGTGATTATAGCATAAATTAATTAAAAGTGCTAGACACGACGACGCTTCTTAGCCTTAACAAAAGCAAATATAGAAAGACCAGCTAAAGCGACTCCGCCAATAATGAAGAATATAGGATTTATACCATCGCTTTCTTTAGCATCCTCAAGGGTTAAATGAAGTTCTCCTTCTTTTTCAATACCATCACTATCATAACTAAATGAAATATTGTAATCACCAGCAGATGATGGAATCTTATTTAAATCTGAGGCTATTTTAAGATTATCATAAGAAATACCTTTATTTAAGAGCTTGTCTCCAATCAATTTTAAAAGCTCGTTGCTATCAAAGCTTCTTGTAACATTTGAAACGGTAAGAATTGTCTTTGAAACAGGTTCTATTTTCTTAGAATCAATAACATTCAAATTTAAGACACCATTTTTAGTTTCCCCCTCCACAACATAGGTGAAATCAAGCTTATATTCTCCTTCTTCAGTTGGGATACTCGCCTCATCAGAAAGTAACACACTACTTGCTTCTACACCTTGTTCACGAAGTGCTTGCATAACCATAATAATAATTTCATCATTTGTCATTTTACTTAACTCTTCGGTTAAATAAACGGTCTTTTTTACAAATAGCTCAGGTGGAATATCATCAATAATATTTATCGTAATTGTTTTATATATAACGTCACCTGTTTCAAATTCACATTCAATTTCAACATTGAAACTATTTGGATAGCTCATCCTGTTATAGATTAAATTAATATCATCATCACTCATTGCCAATTCATATGATTGATTATAATAATCACCACTATACTCATCTAAAATTCGATTAATATCAAAATTACCTATTTGTGATAAATATATATCACATTCGTCTGGTCCTAGAATTTGAGCATCTCTTTTTTCATAAACCATAATATTAAGCTTATATTCTTTATAGTTTCCGGAACGATCTCTTGCAAAAATATTAGCATAATAATTACCAGCCTTTTGTTCATAATTCCAATCTGTGACTGTAATATCTCTTATAATCATTCCATTATCAACACAATAAAAATTTTCGATAACTTTTTCTTTTGTTAATTCAACCTCATTTGAAGTAACTAAAGTATAGCTTTTATCTGTTGTATAATATTCAGAAGTTCCTGCAAAAGCTGAAAAGCCATCAAAATTACATTCGTCAAGCTGTGAAACACGACGCATATCTAGTTCTTCAACAACCTCATCAGACAGCATTCCTTTAGGAACTCCAAAATCAGTAATTTCAACATAACCATCCTTGCCTGAATTGTTTTGAATATATGCTCTTGCATACCATCCACCTAATTGCCAGTTTGTCGTTAAATCCTCTGATGGGCCGTCATCATAATACATTGTATAACTAACTGGTAATACATCATTAAAATTACCAATAAAATTTTGTGAGCCATAGATAACAAATATCTCATCCTTTTTGATAGGATATGCACCAGTTGTTCTGACAAAATAATCACCATCTTCATACTGACCATAATTAATGTCACTATAGGATATTATTGTTTTTCCAACACCAATATCAAGCTTTGTAAATCCTTCTGCAGAAGCATTTAAAGCTTGAAGTGAAACAATAACCCCTGCAGCTAATGAAAATAAAATCTTTTTTATTTTTTTCATTTTTACACCTCCATTATAATAAAGAGGCGAAAAATGCGATTTTTTTTAATTTTTTTTGCATTTTCTCGTATGAAAACGTTTTCAAGAGACAAAATCAGATTAAATTTAATGTAAAATCAATAAAAAAGGTTAAGTAATCACCTAACCAAAAACTTATTTTTTTCTTCTGTTTTTAATTTTCACCAATTTTATACTGAATATTTATCGCTTTTTTTGTGTAATTATACTAGCTAGGAAACATAAAATTATCATATATAAAATAAGCACCAATAAGTAATACCAATTGCTAGAATTAAAATTGTAAGGCTCATTAAATACCGTTTTAGCGCCTGTTGCAAAGCGTCCTAAATATACTGCAGGATAAAAGGGTAAAAAGCTTGATATAATCATAAATCCACCCATAGATTCAATAGGCATCCAAGCACCACCCAGTATTCCTGATGCTGAAATTAATATTGATGAAACACCAGGTGCAGCAGTATCACTTAGTAACATTCCAAGTATAATACCTAAAAAAATAAAAATTAATGAAATAGGAATATTCACAAGTATCAACATAAAAGCACTTATAATATTAAAATACGTTGTCTTTAAAATTAAAGATACTATAAATCCCGTTAAAATAGCCAAAATCTCTTGAATAAATGATCCAACAATCCCAACAACTAAATAACAAATTAAAATATGTCGGGTTTTAATGGGGGCTATATATATCCGTCTTAACACAGCTGATTTCATATCCTTAGAAATAGTTAAAGAAAAAGTAAGCGTGATAAAGGAAAAAGAAAAAACAATTATACCAGGAATAAGAGATTCCATTTCAAATATTTGTGTTGTACCATTTGTATAATGATTTATTATTGCAAAAAGGAAAATCATTAGAATCGGCATACATACACAAAAAACGTATACAACCGGATCTCTTAATATTTCAAAAAATGTTTTCTTTAATAAAGCCTTATATTTCATCACTTTCACCTACAATCTTAACAAATGCGTCCTCAAATGAATCACAGCCTGAAAGTTCTTTTATATCATTTACAGTTCCTTTTGACGCAACATGACCCTTCGACAAAATTATTACATCTTCACATAAGGATTCAATTTCTTCTAAATAATGTGATGTTAAAACAATTGTTGTTGACATACTAATTTTCGTTATAATGCGCCATAAATCGCGTCTAGCAATAATATCTAATCCTAATGTCGGTTCATCAAGAAAAAGGATTCTAGGCCTTGTTATAAGCGAAATTGCAATAGATAGGCGCTTCTTATAGCCTCCGGATAATGTTTTAGAACGTTTATTTTTAAATTCTTTTAGATTAAATAGCATCATGATATCATCAATAAGCTTAGCATCGTTAATACCATATAAATGCTCAAAAAACTCTAAATTTTCATATACTGTTAAATTAGATATAATCGCACTTTCTTGAGGAGATACATTAACTATTTTTCTTATTTCATCAATATTTTTTATATCAATGCCAAATATTGATATAGTTCCATTATCAGGTTTTATCTCACCAGTCAAAATTTTAATCAGTGTTGATTTCCCAGCACCATTAGTTCCTAAAAGCCCTGTGATTTTATTTTCTAAAATTTCTAAACTTATATTATCTAAAGCTTTTACATCTTTATATGCTTTAGAAACATTTTTAACAACTATTTTATTCATAATTTAATTCCTCTTATAATATAATTTTAAAGCTTCAAATTGATGCTTTAAAAGACTATCAATATCTTCATCTGAAAACATCATATATCCGTTAATAATACCACAGGCAATTCCATATGAGAAAATCCAGCTTTGATTAAAAAACATAAGAGCATCTTCAAAGGAATAACCTCCAGCCTTCATAATACCCTCAAAAATTTGCTTGTTAAATTTATCCTCTTCAGGCGTTTTTACATAATCATTTTCAAAAATAAAAGAAAAGATGTTTTTATATTCTTTTGCATAATTAATCATTCCCTTTAGGCATCCCATAAAAAGAGTGTTTTCTTTTTTTAAATTAGTTAAAATATATGTTTCATAATGTTCCTTGGCTTTTTTTAAAGCATTAAGTTTTAAATCGCTCATATTTTGAAACTGAAAATATATTGGTTGGGTTGAGCATTTTAAATGACTAGCTAAACTTCTAGCGTTTAAATTTTCATATCCTTTTTCTTTAATAAAATTTAAAGCTGATTCAATAATTTCTTCTGATGTAATCTTTTTTTATCGCCATTGTATCACCTCAAATAACACATGTTATATATAACAATTGTTATTATAATATTATTTTTTCTTTTAGTCAAATAAAACTTCTGCGACACAGGACCAAGAAGTCCTGGTGTCGTAATAAATTTTCCTAAACGAAAAAAAATCACATAATCGTAAACAATCATGTGATTTCTTTAAAAAATTAATAGAATACCTGAATTCTAATGAACTTCAAATGGTGGTCCAGGCGGGGGTCGAACCCGCGACACCAGGATTTTCAGTCCTGTGCTCTACCTGCTGAGCTACCGAACCATTTAACATTTATTCGATAGTTCTTAAAATCAAGTATTAAAATAAAACTGGCGGTTCGGACGGGACTTGAACCCGCGATCTCCAGTGTGACAGACTAGCATGTTAACCACTACACCACCGAACCGTAAAATTGGTTGCGGGGGAAGGATTTGAACCAACGACCTCCGGGTTATGAGCCCGGCGAGCTACCAGACTGCTCCACCCCGCGATATAAATGGCGGAGAAAGAGGGATTCGAACCCCCGCGGGACTTTCATCCCCTGTCGGTTTTCAAGACCGATCCCTTCAACCGGGCTTGGGTATTTCTCCGTGTCATTAATATGAATTTTACTAAATGGTGGACCCAGTAGGACTCGAACCTACGACCGATCGGTTATGAGCCGATAGCTCTAACCAACTGAGCTATGGGTCCAGTTCTTTAAATGGTAGCGGCGGAGGGATTCGAACCCCCGACCTATCGGGTATGAACCGATTGCTCTAGCCAGCTGAGCCACACCGCCATATGTTCCTAATGAATCTATTTAGTATTAAAAGTTATTCTGGTGGAGCTAAGCGGGATCGAACCGCTGACCTCCTGCGTGCAAAACAGGCGCTCTCCCAGCTGAGCTATAGCCCCAAAAAAATGGTACCCCGGGCCGGAGTCGAACCGGCACGGCTTCATCAGCCATGGGATTTTAAGTCCCACGTGTCTACCTATTCCACCACCGAGGCATCAAATAAAAAGTTGGTGTCCCGTAGCAGATTCGAACCGCTGACCCCTTGATTAAAAGTCAAGTGCTCTACCAGCTGAGCTAACGGGACAAGATGGTGCCGAAAATAGGACTTGAACCCACAACCTACTGATTACAAGTCAGTTGCTCTACCAATTGAGCTATTTCGGCAAATTTAATAATATAAAATGGTGGAGGTTAACGGGCTCGAACCGCTGACCCTCTGCTTGTAAGGCAGATGCTCTCCCAACTGAGCTAAACCTCCATAAATTAAATTGAAAGATAGCTTGGCAGCTTCCTACTCTCGCACAACTAAATGTACTACCATCGGCGTT
>ENA-ORMR01000050-ORMR01000050.1-human-gut-metagenome-genome-assembly--contig:-NODE-50-length-144260-cov-40.730245_pt1 | contig 144260 bp, 124 predicted proteins | sample MGYA00242107_ERZ509003 | MGnify/ENA primary metagenome ERZ509003 (study PRJEB26280, sample SAMEA2338699) | human gut metagenome | biome: human gut; feature: human-associated habitat; material...
CCGCATCGGCATTTTGTTCGGCCAGTGCGGATGCTACCTGCATCCCGCCAATACCCATTGCGCCGATACCCGCACCACCAATCAGGCGATTTGCCAACGATTGTTCACGCTCTTTCATTGCGTCGGCGTTTTCCTGTAATTCCGCGATTTGCTTTTGGGCATCTTCCTGGGACAGGGTTGGTTCAATACAGGATTTTTTATCATTGCTGATACTGTAGCCGTCGCGACAGGCGTCTATAATACATACCTCGACACCGGCGGTGGAATCGTATTCACGATGTGCAGATGTAGCATTTTCCGGCATTGGACTGCAGTTGCCAGATATAGCAATACATTTGCCGCCCGATACTTCATATCCGGCATCGCATTCAGTTGCGTGACAGACGCCACGCTTTAGCTCACCGGCCGTTGCGTGTTCGATTTGTTGAACTTGGGCGTCGGTACAGGGACCTTCGCTGACATCACAGGCGGTGCCGGCATCGTTTGGTAAATATCCCTTTTTACACTTTTTAATTTTGCATTTTAGTGTATTGTTTTCCCAAACATATTCGGATTTTGATGCATTTGTATCGGTTGCGGTGCATTCCTTGCCAACCTGATCTTCACATTTATCGCCGGCGGCATTTAATACATAGCGTGGCGATTCACAGTTTAATGCATCACAAGTATTTGCTTTTTTGTTTAATGTGTAACCATATGCGCAATCGTCCGGAACACAGTATACACCATTGCCGTCGGCATTACGGGCGGTGTGACCAGATGTGGCATTTATTGCGGCTAATTCTTCGCCTGTACAGTCACGTGATTTCCATTGTTCCTCAACAACAATTTCATCCAGTAATTCGGCATCTTCAACCAAAGTTATATTCATATTTTGACTGGGGGGCAGGGTTTGGTCTTTGAACCCGATGTATGATATTTGAACATCACGGTCACTGGGGAAATTATCAAGTGTAAAATTCCCATCCATATCAGATGTTGTACCAATACCCGTGGACTCACCAGATGGAACAATAGTCGCGCCAATTAAAGGTTCACCGTTTTCATCAACAATACGACCAGATATTGTCATTGTTGCAGCTGCGGAATTTAATTCTGACGAATTTTCATTTAATGTTTTTTCGCAGTAATTGCGTATCATTTCGGCACGTTGTTCGGCAGTTACGCTTGATTTGAATCCGCCGGCACAGGAAATTGAGTTATCAATATTTACGTTGCCGCCACTTGTAACACGATTGCAGTTTATTGACGAACCGCTGGCTATGTTACATATTTGGCTAAAAAAATCAATCTCCGCGTCAATATCGATTGCGCCGAATGCGGGCAGGGCGAATAATACTGCAAAAAATCCGAACAAATACTTTCTCATACTTCCTGTTGCCCCCAAACTTTAACGCGATGATACGCCACGTGTTGATACCGTGCGTGTTCCTAATGTGCCGCCACTGGTTCCCGTACCCAACATATTGCCAATGCCGGAATTTGTTCCGCCCAGCAAACCGCCACCAGTATTATTACCAGTTAAACCAGATGTTAAATCAATCTGCAAATTCAGTTCACATTTTTGTGTTGTAGAATTATATCTTTGATTTGCACCACATTCGCACATACCGGTTACATTATTAAATGTACCACCATTATTGCAAATGCATTTACCATTTACCCACGAACCAACAATTTTACAACGCTGTTCTTGTTCACTGATTAGAAGTGGTGTGGTTTCTGGGTCACGTTCCTTGCACCGGCCATTAAAATCGTCCCAAATTTGACCGTCGCCACATTGGGGTTCGCTGCAAAAACCGTTTCGCCACGTGCCCCCCATCTTTTCACATTCGGCCTGGCGGGCCGCCGCATCAGGGCGAGAGGACAGTATCCCGTTATCTGTTGTATCAGATTCTGAATCTGTATCGGATTCGGTGGCCGCGTCCGGTGTGTTGTCATCGGTATCAGCATTGTCACTGTCGCCATAGTTTTCGTCGTATTCCGCCTGGGCGTTTTTCAGTGCATTTTCGGCCTTTTGACGGTCAATCGCACGTGTAATAGCGCCGGATGTAATAGCGCCCGCTGCAACACCCAAACCAGAGCCAAGTAATGCCGATGATGCCGATGTTTGTGACCGGGTCAGACGATATGCGTTTTCCATAAATGTTGTTATATCGATTCCAAACCAATTTGGGGTGCAACTGAATATGTCACCGGCGTACGCCTTTTTCGATGCATACAGTGTTGTATCATCCCCAGCATAGAAATTGACCGTATAGACGCAGCTGAATGTGCGTTCATCGAACATTGCGCCCAATGTTTGACACTGAGCCGCCATTTCGTCGCGCAATTCATACAAGCGTTGTTCATCACGCTGAACCTGTTCTTCGGCGTCAACGCGCAGGTTTGCAAATACCTGCATCGCGCGTGATGCCAGACCACTGTCTTGTTGTGTACAGTTATCGGCGATTGTTTTACATTTTGCGATTGCCGCGTCGCCTGCAGATTTGCCCAGGCACTTGCTGAACGTTGTTCCGCATTCTGTCACGATACAGTCGTTATAACGATTGCCACAATCCAATATGGCGTTATATGATGCCAATCGTGCGTTCATATCGCGGTCCGATTTTATTTCCGCGGCGAATAATCTGTATTCTTCGCCAGTACAGGTGGCATCAATAGAATTGCGACACGAATCCATTTTATTACCCCACGTGGTGTCGGTGTCGCCACTGCAATTTGTAAAGTCGGTACCACATTTTTCCTGCATACAGGCACGCAGACCAGAATCACAGGCATTGCGCCCACCTGTCGTGGTGGATGTTGTGGCCGTATTTATGGCACTTTGTGCATCCAATTCGGCGCGCTGTTGACGAATTAGTTCTGCCAAGCGGTCCGACGATGTATCTGTGGCAGTTGTGCTGGCCGTTGATAATGTAGTGTCAAATTGTGATGCCTTGTTTTCAATTACAACTTCGTCATCCGTGCTGTCTGTTTCGGGTGCGGTTGTTTCGGTTTCTGTTTCCGTCGTCGTTGTTGTAGTTGTTGTCGATGTTGACACGGTTGCCGACGGCATTCGTCCGGTATTGTTTGTGCGCGTCGATACCGTTGGGCGTGCGGAAACATTTGATGCAGCGCCACGAGATACAACCGCCGCATTTGCGTCAAATGCAAACAATGCCATTATCGCAGAGCATATAATTCCACGAAATGCTGGGGTGTATCGATAAAAATTTTTTTGTGTACTAATCATTTATTCCACTAGTCCAACAGGTTGCACGCTGTGTCATAAAATTCGCACAGCAGGTTTGCATTTACACGTTCCGATTCGTATCCTTCGCCGCACTTGTTCGGCATATTGCGTTCGCATACCGTTTCAATGCACGCGTCGCGACCGGTGTTATTTGTGCAATTCGCCTGTGCCGTTACCATTTTTTGTTCACGTGCGGTTTGATATCCAGCAACTAAACTGGCAATCAGCGTGTCGGCATTTTCAATCGCTGTATCGCGTGCAGCGGTCAGCGTCGTCCGTATGTCGGCAATATAATCGCCGCAACCCGTTGCCTCTACACTGCAGGCGGAAAAGAAATTATCAAATGCGGCGTCATCTTCGCACGCACTGTAATCCGGACCGCATCGTTTTGCATCAACCATACACGCACGAATTGTAGATGTACAACTGGACGCGCTGGCTGTGTTTTTATTTGTGTCAGCAATTGTTGCGGACATTTGTGCGCTGATACCAGCCGCACGACAGGACTGTTCAATCAATTCATCATATACGTCGGATACATCGTCCGGCGTGCAACCGTCAACCTTTTTAATACATTGCGCAGTCGCCCAGACATATCGCTGACCGGGATCGGTTGGCGCGTCTTCCAATTCGTCTTCACTTAAAGTATATCGGGCGGATGCCCCCAGTGATAAACTGCGCATACCAGATGATGCCGGCGGGGTTCCCGCACTGGATGTACCGCAATACTGGCACCGCGCAGCCGGATTTGACGATACGTTTATCGCGCATACGGAATCCAGACATCGCGTCAAATTCATTGTCGAACACGTGGCCGCCACCGCAATACCAGGGCAGGCAATCAAGCCACATATAAAAAATAGGGTACTTTTTTTCATTTCTCTCTTTCCATAAAGTATATCAAAAAACGGATTGCGTGCAAAGTGAAAATAAGTAATAAATTTGCCCGATAAATAAAAATTTTGATTTTATAGTTGACAAATAATTAAATTTGTCCTATATTATCGTGTGTAGAAAACAAAGGGATAAAAAATGGCTTTGAATAAAAAAGTTTTGATTCATACTGGCGCTGGGATTGCGGCCGTAATTTTACTGGCGTTCGGCATCACACAGTGCAGCCAAAAGCGTAGCGAACGTGAAGCCAACGATTCCGCAATGCGCAAGATTGAATCTAATAGACAAGAAATGCAGGCGGCAAATGAAACGCTGAAACGTGCGACTTGTGTGTTGGACAGTTTGCTGGATGCTAATTTGATTCAGGCCGATTCCATTATCGTTCTGAATGATTCCATTGCGGTTCTGAACGATTCGCTGGATTTGGTTCAAGGTCAACTGGATGACTGCAGAAAGGGAAAGCGTAATCCGACGCCGACACGCCCAACACCGACGCGTCCGACACCGGTAAAGCCGACTAACCCGCATAATGGAAATCGTACCAGAATTGATATGCGTGATAATTCCATCAATAACGAACAAATCGTTGTTCAAAATGATGGCGGAAATGGTAATGATACGGAAATAACCCTGGGTAATGGTACAACAAATAACGGCCAGATTGTCGTCAATAATGGTGGCACTGTTACAATCACGTCTAACCAGGCGGCAATTGATTCACTGCGTAATGCGGTTGATTCATTGCAAATGAAAAACGGTAATTCGTTTGCTGGGTCCAGTGTTGTGGTTATTAAAAAGGTGAAAACATATACTCGTACACGCTAAATAACAACGCGTATGTTGACCATATAAAACAACCCCGTTCTATCGATACGGGGTGTTTTTTATATGCCTTTTCTACTAGACAAATAATAAAACAGTGTGTATTATGATTCTGGACAGGGGGAATGGCGTATAAAACTGTACAAGGATAAAAAATGAATTGGAAAAGAATTATTGGTGCTGGTTCCGTAGTGGTGGCGGCTGTTGCGGTTGTGTTTTTTGCGAAAACTTGTTCAGACCAGCGGGTCAGTGATGCTATTCAGGAATCTTATAAAACTATTGCCGATACCAAGCAGGAATTGGTCGATGTGCGGCGTCAAAATGATTCTTTGCGTAATATTGTGGAATATCGTGATTCTGTTGCCGCGCTGCGTGACAGTGTGCCGGTGAAGAAAACGGCGGCGCGCGACAGTGGCGTAATTGTTGTGCGGCATACGACCACGCCAACAGTAACGCGTCGCGCGGTTGCATCGACCAAGCCGGTCAGTGGAAAAACAACCGTTCGTATGCAAGAAAATGCAAAAAATAATAAAAACATTATTGTTCCAGCAGATGCTACGCGTGGCGATGAAATAGAAATCGTTTTGGGTAACGGTGCGGTCAATGATGGAAATATAATTATTGGCGGTGACAAAATTATTGTTACCAGTCGTGATTCTTTGCGCAATGTTATCGACACGTTGCACGTAAAAACGCGATAGTATAATAATATATTAAAGTATATTATTGACCCGGACAGGTGTACTGTCCGGGCTATTTTTATGGAAAGTTTTTTCTAGACATAGAATTTGATTGTATGTTATGATGTTTTTACAGAGAGAATTTTCAATGAAATACATCAGATTATTACTGTTTGCATTGTTTTTGATTCCGGCGGGTGCTGTTGCGGCGACAACCGCAAATAACAGCGAATTTATGGTTGCGGCGCAATTATTGGCCGCGGCAAAAAATGCCGATATTCAACAGGTGCAGTTGCTGATAAGCAATGGTGCAAATGTGAACTATGTTGACAGTACGGGATTGTCGTTGGTTTGTACCGCGTTGATGAACAATGACGTTCGGGCGGCGCAAATTTTACAGATGTATGGCGCGGACGCGTCACAATGTGACCGCCAGATAAAGCAATATAATTCGCGAACGCAAACGGAAAGCAGTGGGGGGCTGTTCAGCGGATTATCCTCCGCCCAGACAATATCTTTGGCGGCGGCGGGGGCCGCCGTTGTTGTAGGTGGGCTTTTTTTGTTGACTGATTGGTTGGATCCGGGAAATGAAAATGGTGGTGGGTCTTCATCTGGCAATCGGCCAAACGGTGGTGGCGATGATGACAATGGCGGCGGAAGTGCCACGGCGGGTGCCGAAATTCCTGTGGGGCCGGCGTATTTTACGTCTGACGGCGAAATCGCGTACAGCACAGCAGCGTATGAATCAAACTTGGCACAGTGGGACCCGTCGGCTGGTGGGGTTCGTGAAGCGGACTTTAATTATTTCCGCCCAACAACACAGCCGGAAAACAATTATGTTGTTGATGGTATTTTGTTGCCGTTGCAAAACTATTTGCTGATAATGCACGGATATTCTTCGTTTGCAAATGGGTATATGGGACAGACAACGTTCCGTGACGATAATCATAATCCTATACGCGTATTAAATTCAACTGGTGGTGGACGCCCTGTTTTAGCATCTTTGATTACCGCAAATGGTATAAATGCGGCCGGTTCCGCGGCACGTTCGGTTGATGGTATTGCTTGGTCGGATTCAACGGCGGTGAATTCCAATACAGACAGATTTGATAAGTATGCTAATTACAACAAACCGTCAAATGGAAATCTGGGGACGGAAATTTCCGGATTTGACCTGTCGGGCAGTGGTACGGCAATGAACCCGTTTGCAAGTGCAACGGAAAGTGCGTTGGCAAAAATTGTCGGTGGCTGGGAAGCGGGTGGTCGTGCATACGGCGACTTGTACGGATTTGTGCCAAACGGTCAGTTGGCGATTTACAGAACCGGTGGCGGTGGAAAATGGGTTGATGTTGAAGACCCAACCAGTGGGGAATTGATTGGCACGCTGACGGATTCTGGGGCTACGACTCAGGTTGGAACGATTGAGCCCGGTGATGTTATAACGTTGGCAAACGGTGTTAAATATACAATATCTAATGCGCTGGATGATGCGGGGGTTACCAATCCAACCATAGAAATAAATGGCAAAACATATAAACTGGGCGCGGGCAGCATACTGCTAAAGGGAACCTGTACCAGCGATACACCGTCGGAATGTGAAAATGTTTCCGACATTGCGATTTATCAGGGTACTGACGGGTACTATTATGTGAACAGTACTGGTGGCGATACGGTTGATGCGGTGTATGTTATAAATGATAACAATATTTACGTGCAAAAAGAGTGGCAGGAATCCGATGTCCGAAATTTTGAAGCGATATATAACGCGCGTACTAATGGTTCCGCTGTTATTGCCAATGTTGCATTAAATCCCGAATCGCGCAAGGTTTCATATACCAATATTGGTGAAATAGAATCATATTTTGCGCTGGGGGGCAGTACAGATAAAAAAACGTTATTCGCTGCGCTGATAAATAATTATTATGAAAAGGATTCGTCTGATTCCACAACCCAGGGTGGCTATGCAAATTCCATATTTAATGGATATAATTCCAGTTTGCCGATTTTGGTTATGCCAGCTGGCGAATTTGCTTGGGGACAGGGCGATGGAAAAACAATGAACGTGTTGGATGCAACGTTTGAAAACTATGCGCCTGCACTGTATGACAGTAATTTGGAACATATGTTTATGACTATTGTTGCGGTACAGCATTCTACTGGAACATCTGGGGCGGACAGCATTGGTGATTATGGTAATGGTATAAATGATGATTTCGGGCCACTGTATCTGTCTATGTGGACGGACAATAACGGTACGCCCGATGATACCAGTGACGACACGCGTTATATGTCGCGTAAGTGTGGTATTGCGGGATTGGGATTAAATGGCGTCGATCCGTGGTGTTTTTCCGCCGCCGGACCGACCGCGGAAATGGCAACAGCGTCCGCTGCGGGGGCGGTGGCTGCGTTAAAGGGGGCGTTCCCTTATATGACAAACGGTGATATTTTCACTTTGATGGCGTTGACCGCAGACGGGCCATATTTGGGAACTGATAATGCCGGTAATGCATTTACGGTTGATTCGTTGGTGTCATATCTGAAAACGATGTATTCTTTGCCGCCGGATTATCACGCGTCTGAATTGACCGGCCAGGATTATTTAGATGCCTTTGCCGAAGTTTACGGTTACGGTATGATAAATCTGGAACGTGCAATGACGCCCGGTAACAAGATTTATTATTATGACGGAAATAATATTGTATCTGGTAATGGAAATGCGTATTGGCGCGCGGCGTCTAACACCGTTTTTCGTGCGTCGTCCGCGTTCAGCCCCAGTACCGCGAAAATTAGCGCGCCGTTCTTTGACATATTGGAAAGTGTTGATGGCAAAATGACCCTGCCGCGTGTTTGGAAAAATGAATTTGCGTTGGGTGTTACCGACAAGCGCGGGTTGTATATGGGTGACGTATTGGGTGAATTCAAAACTCGTAATGACGCCCCGCAACGCGTGCAATTTGGAAACTTTGGTTTTTCAATGACAACATCGGAAAAGCCGTATGCTGATAACTTGAACGGGTTGGATAATATGCGTTTGGATTATACGTCCGGTAATTGGAATTTTGCAGCCGGATATCAGCGGCACTTTACCGATGGGGCGTCGCGCTTTGATGGTATGTCCAATCCGATTTTGGGACTGACGTCAAATGCGATGACAACAGATGTTGCGTATAATATGGGACGCTGGACATTTGGGGCACGCGCGTTTTCGGGGGCAATTACTGATGAAACTATGCTGGACAGTGATCCGACATTGGCGTCACAATATTTGCCTGCGCGTCTGGGGTTGATGCAGGGTGCACAATCAGACATCTCGTGGCAGGGTGAACGTTTCGGATTTACCACGTCAGTTGGTGCCGCACACGAAAATAATACGTTACTGGGGGCGGTATCAGGTGGATTGTTGGATATGGGTAACGGCGACACTATATATGTTGATTCGGAATTTCGGTACAGCCCGGCGGAAAACGTTACGCTGACTATGCGGTCGACATTTGCACGTACCACCGCCGACGCCACAGGACAATTTATCCTGGGGATGAGTGATATAGATTCCAATGCGTTTGCATTTGGTGTTGATGCCGGCAATTTCAGTTTCAGCGTATCGCAACCGTTGACGGTCAGCCGTGGGTATATGCAATTCCCATATGCCGAATACGAATTGGTTGATTTGGGTGACGGAAAATATGATTTAGATATAACTGATATGCATATTGAAAATGTCAATTTAAGTCCTGATAAGCGCGAAGTACGATTTGCGGGTGCATATCGTCATAACTTTGGGGAATTTACAGACGGGGCAATAGGTTTTATATATCGTGTGAATCCGAATAATACCGATGAGTTTGGAAACGAGTCCATATTTATGATGAAAATGACACATCGACTTGGTATTTAACAGATATTCGTCCGGCATCCCCGCGGATTTTTCCGTGGGGTTTTTATTCTCGTGAAATATGCTTGATAAAAAAAATTGGTGGTGTAATATTGGTTGACAAAAACAAAAAGGGTTAAATAAATGAAAATTTTGCAAACGATAAAGGATTATTTTGCCCCGGCATACAGTGTTAAATATGCTAATCCGGTTGAAGACGTAAAAATTTTATCTGCTATTGGGCGTGAAGCAGTGTTCTTGACGGCCAGAAACGGGAAAAATTATTTTTATTATTTCCCGGGTACGGAAAATAATCTTTCATTGGCCAAGTATTTGTTGGTGCGGAACGGGATTCCAGCGAAATCACATATTACAACATATCATTATAAAAAGGAACCGTGTCTGCGGGTTCTGGCAAAATCTTTGGGTAAAAATACGCCAGCGCGTCGTTTTGTTGACAGTATCGATGTTTATCAAGCGCGTCACTATACGGAAATAAACGAACGGTTGGAAATCATTCGTCAGCAGATGCAGGGCAGGGTAAAATAATTTGTATCTGTTATTTCGCCGTCCGATAAAAATGCCTTCGCATAACATCGTGTTATGTTACTGGTGGAAGTGATACAACTGGTTCATATTCTTATACATAAAATTGTTATTACAGCAATAAAAAAACGCCCCGTAATTGTGGGGCGTTTTGACTATTTACATACAACAACCATTGCTGTTCGTAAAACTGTATCGCCGAACATATATCCAGGTTGCAGTTCCTCAATAATAGTATTTGGCGCGGGACGCGGATCGGCATCCGCAGGGGCGTCGATAACCTGAATCGCGTTATGAAATTTTGGATCCAAAACCTGGCCGACCGAATCGATTTTTATTATACCGACCTGGGCAAATGCGTCATTCATTGCCATTGCCATTGATTTGATACCCGCGTCATCAGGCGCGTGTTTTTGTGCCGCTTCGATTGCATCCATTACCGGTAAAAACTTTTTTGCAACGGACATAGCGCGGTTGCGGGCACTTGATTCAATATCCAATGCGGCACGACGACGGGTGTTTTCCAATTCCGCCGCCAGACGTAAAAATTTATCCGTCAGTTCGGCAATTTGGGCATTTAATTTGTCCGTTTCAGAATCTGCGGCGTTTTCATTTGCCGGTGTATCTGGTGTATTTTTTGCGTCCGCTTTTTCGGGTGCTATGTCCGATTGCGGTGCAGTCGTATTTTCCGGTTCGGTGGAAATAGAAACTTCATCAATCTTTACGTTTTTTTCGTCCATATTCATACCTGCCTGTAACAGTTTGGGGGCGGCGGATATGCGCCCCCGGTTTAACTATACATTTATTTAACACTGGTTATTATAGGTATGAAATCGTCCGGTTTCAAGGATGCGCCACCAACTAAAACGCCGTCAACGTGTGGTATGGACATAATGTCCGCGGCGTTTGCGGCCTTTACACTGGCACCGTACAGAACCGGCGTTCCGCCCAGACCCATAGACGCCAATGTGTCCGCAATCAGTTTGTGGGCTTCGGCGATTTCCGTCGCTGTCGGGGTCAGACCAGCTCCAATCGCCCAACGCGGTTCATATGCGATAATTATATCAGCATCAACGTCACTGGGGACGGATTCGCGTACGCCAGATTCAATAATGTCCATTGTTTTTCCGGCCTGCTTTTCGTCCATTGTTTCGCCGACACATATAATCGGTGTCAATCCCGCGGCGATTGCAGCGGCGGCCTTTTGACGGACGGTATCATTAGTTTCACCGTGGTATTGGCGACGTTCACTGTGACCGACAATAACATATTTGGCGCCGGTATCGGCAATCATAGCAGCGGAAACTTCACCCGTATATGCACCGTGGTCGTGCGCGCTGACGTCCTGGGCACCCAGGGCGACGTGACCACCGTCAACACACAGCATTGTATAGGGTACGCACAAAACAACCTTGTTTTCTGTTTCCACACTTTGCAGTGCATCAACCATTTCACGCAGTGCGGTGCGTGATCCGTTCATTTTCCAATTCCCAGCAATAACTTTCATTGATTTTCCCCTTTTTTTCGTTGATTTTCGTGATATCGTTTTGCTATGGTATCGCAAAAGGGGATTAAATGCTAGAATATTTACGTAATGCGGCGGACAAGCCGGTCGCAAAGATTCTGATTGGAATTTTGGCGTTTTCTTTTGTTGGCTGGGGCGTGGCGGAATGGATTTTCGGCGGCGCGGCCAGTGATACGACATTGGTTCGTGCCGGCAGTTCAGAGGTTACAATCCAACAGTTCAGTTTGGAAAAATCGCGTGAATTGGCCGCGATGACGCGTGAACAACAGCGTGCGCTGTATGCCGACCCGGCCCAGACAGATGCGCTGAACGGGCGTATTATGTCCAATCTGACAACCCAGGCGATGGCCGACAGTCGTGCCGCCGATTTGGGGTTTGTTGTATCAGACGCTCAGATTGCGCGCGAAATTCGCGAATTTCCGGAATTTCAAATAGACGGCCAGTTTTCAACATATATGTTTGATACCGTTTTGGCCAACAGCGGATATAGCGAGGCCGCATTTGCCGACGTCCTGCGTCGCCAGGTATTGCGCGGATATACGTTGGGGGCGATGTCTGTGCCGGTTACGGTGCCCGACTTTGCAGTTCGGGCGGCATACGATGCGCGCTATGCCCAACGGGCGATAGATTATGCCACGGTAAAGTTTTCTGATTTTACGGTTGGTACGCCGACAACGGAACAGTTGCGTGCGTTTTATGACCAGAATCCGCACGTTGTCCCGGAACAGCGCACTGTGTCCTATGTTCTGATTCCGGCGGAAATGGATAAACCGGACAGTTATGATGCTGCGTATGAAAATGCTATTGCGGTTGAAGATGCAATTATCGCAGGTGACGCTATGGCGGATGCGGCCGCGGCACACGATGCTAAATACGTTGCGCTGGGAACGTTTGATGCGGACAGCCGCCCGGTTGATGAAATCCTGACCGATGCGATGATGAATCGTGTATTTGGTATGGAAGAGGGACTGGAAAGCGAACTGATTGAAACCAAAAAGGGGTTCGTCATTGTTCGTGTTGATAAAGTAATTCCCGCGCATAATGCCGAATTTGATGACGTACGTGAACAGCTGGTCACCGGGTGGACGCGTGCGGAACAGCGCAAACAGGCATATGTTCGCGCAAATGAATTATTGGTTGATTTGAACGATGGTGGCGAATTGGCCGGCAAAAAGACGGTAACTGTGACACGTGCGTCAGGCGCGCCACTGGATGTGTTGAGTACCGCGTTTAATTCGGAAATTGGTACAAATTCCATTGTAACGGCTCCAGACGCGTTTTATGTATTGCATATAGAACGTGAAATTATGCCGTCGGATGACGAAAAAAAGATGGCCGATATTCGTGCCGAACTGGAAAAAACATCAACTCAGGACATCATTGATGATTACAATGCGTTCCTGATTCGTGAATACCCGGTAAAGGTGAACGAAAAGGTGTTTAATCGCTTCTTTGCGAAATAAAAAATCCCCCGTTCGGGGGATTTTTTATGACAGTTTGTGGATTACCAGGCCACTGCGCAGTTTGGGTTCAAACCACGTTGTTTTGGGCGGCATAATATTGCCAGTGTCCGCAATATCAATGATTTGACGCATCGTTACGGGGTACAGTGCAAATGCCGCTGCCATTTCACCGGAATCAACACGCTTTTGCAATTCGCCCAGACCACGAATGCCACCGACGAAATCGATTCGCTTGCTGGTACGCAGGTCGCCCAGATTTAATATTTTATCAAATACCAAATTGGACAGCACCGTTACGTCCAGAACACCAATCGGGTCGTTGTCGTTATATGTGCCCGGCTTTGCCGTCAGTGAATACCATTTGCCGTTCAAATACATTCCAAAGTTATGCAGTTTTGTCGGCTTGTATATTTCCGCGCCCATTTCAACAACGTCAAACGATTCGCGCAATTTTTCTAAAAATTCATCCGGGCTAAGGCCGTTCAAATCTTTCACCACGCGGTTATAGTCGATGACCTTTAACTGGCTTTCCGGGAATATCACGGCCAGGAAATAGTTGTATTCTTCATCCCCGGTGTGATTCGGGTTTTGTTCACGCTTTTCCGCGCCGACGCGTGCGGCGGCGGCGGTTCTGTGGTGACCGTCCGCGACGTACATTGCCGGAATATCACGGAATATTTCCGTTATGCGGTTTATGATTTTGTCATCGTCAATTTTCCAAAATGTGTGGCCAAATCCGTCCGGTGCAACAAAGTCGTATTCCGGTTCGTGGGATGCGACATAGTCCGCAATGATTTTGTTCATTTCATCAACGTCCGGGTATGCAAAAAATACTGGTTCAATATTCGCGTTTTGAATACGTACGTGAATCATACGGTCGTCTTCTTTGTCGCGACGGGTCAGTTCGTGTTTTTTAATTTTGCCGTTCATATAATCATCAACATTGGCGGCGGCAACCAAACCGTATTGAGTGCGACCGTCCATTGTCTGGGCATAGATGTAGTACATTTCTTTGTCATCCTGGACCAGCCAGCCGCGTTCCTGCCACAGTTTGAAATTTTCAACTGCTTTGTCATATACGGGCTGTGAATGTTCGTCGGCAATCGGGTCGAAATCAATTTCCGGTTTGATAATATGCAGTAATGATTTTTCACCAGCTTCGGCTTTGGCCTCGGCAGAGTTCAGAACGTCGTACGGACGTGATGCTACATCGGCGGCCAGTTCTTTGGGTGGACGTACACCAGCAAATGGTTTGATTTTCATATGTTCTCCTTTTTGGTGTTTGGTATAAATTATATACTCATAAAACAAAAAGGAAAAGTGCCACCAGCAAAAATATTTTGATTGATTTTATCGATTTATTTGTACCGGAATTATTGTTTCAACCTGTGGCGTGTCCAATGGGTGTGTTTGAAACGGTATAGTGTCAAAATCGATTTTTGATAAATCTATTTCGCGGATTGTGCGGTTGTACATTGTGTGATAGTACACGACTTTGTTGCGTGTGTCGGTGGCGATTGTCCATTGGGTTGCCGACGGCATATTATTTGGTGCGGCGTTTTGTGCAAACTGAACCCCCAGTGGCACATTAAAGTTATTCAGTATATGAAACGCTGCCATTGCGGTATCGTGTCCGTTTTCCTGGGGCAGGGAATATTCTTGTAAAAACGCGGCGCGCACAAATCGTGACGGCGGTGTAAAATCGCCCGGCAGTCCCAGCAATCCAGAACCCGCCCCAAATGCGCGCAGTGTTATCGGTCCCATTTTGACCGGTCCGGCCGTGCCAGGATGCAGATTTACATAGTTATTCAAATTCTTTATGTGCCACGGGTATTCGGGGGCATTTGTTAAAACGCCCAGTTTGCTGTCGTAAAATGTTGCAACGCCGTTTATGATTTCCAAAATAACCTGGCGACCAGATGGTTCGGTTATGCGCCAGTGCAGGGTGTCTATGCGCGGGTCAACGTGTACTATGCGTACGTTTTTTATGGCGTCTTTGACCTGGTCAATGGTTGAAAACTGTGACAGAATCCAAGGCACCACCTGGGCGTCGGCCAGTGTTTGTGACTTATATTCCGGATTGTATTCCGGATATTGACCGTATTCTGGGAAATAGAACAGGGCGGCCGACAAGCCCGCTTCGTTTATGCCGTCAATAACAAATTCTGTTTGTGCCAGTCCCAATCCAACAAAACCGTATCGCGCGGCAAACGTATTTCCGTCATTTGCACCGTCGGGCAGCATTGATTGTTGGGCATATCCGCGGGGCGCAATCAGATAAAAACTGTCCATTTCTTCGCGTGACCAATCCATAGTGCGTGCAACGATAACTGCACCGTCGTTCGCCGTAAGTGTTATGCCAGTACAGGCCGACGCCGTATTATTTTGGGTATAAAATCCAGCCAATGCAACCGCGGTTGCAAATATAATTTGTTTCGTTTTCATTTTGCTTACTGCGCTGTTCTGTTTATCTGAACCGGTATCACGGTTTCGCGTTTAGTTGTATCCAATGGATGCGACTGGAACGGGACGTTTGCAAAATCAATCTTGTTCATATCGATTGAACGCAATGTCCGGTTGTACATAGTGTGATAGTACACTATGCGGTCGTGCATATCGGTGGCGATTGTCCATTGTGTTGCCGACGGCATATTTACTGGTACCTGTCCGACGGGAAATTCCGTTCCCAATGGCACGTCAAAATTGTTCAAAATATGAAACGCCTGCAGAACCGAATCGTATGAAGTATCCTGTTGCACGGAATAGGTCTGTAAAAACGCGGCGCGCACAAATCGCGACGGTGGTGTAAAGTCACCCGGCAGTCCCAAAAATCCCGAACCCGCACCAAACGCGCGCAGTGTAATCGGACCCATTTTTACTGGCCCGGCCGTGCCCGGTATTAAATTTACGTAATTGTTCAGGTTCTTTAACTGCCACGGATATTCTGGTGAATTTGTCAGTACGCCCAGTTCGCTGTCATATACCTGGGGGCGGCCGTCGACAAATTCAATAATAATCTGTTTGCCGGACGGTTCCGTTACACGCCAGTGTGCAGTTGAAGCGCGCGGATCTATGCTGACAACGTCGATGTTTTGAATTGCGTTGCGTACCTGGTCAACGGTTGAAAATCGCGACAGTATCCACGATACCAGTTGAAAATCCGAAATTGTGCGCGCCTTGTTTTCCGGGTTATATTCCGGGTATTCGCCGTATCCGGGAAAATAAAACAATCCCGCGGACAGGCCTGCTTCGTTCATACCGTCCATAACCCAGCCCGGTTGCACCACGGCCAGGCCAACGTATCCATACATACTGGAAAACGTCATACCGCCCGTGTCGCCACCCGGCAGCATTGATTGCTGGATATATCCACGTGGAACAATGGTGTATAAATTTTCCATTTCCGATTCGCCCCACTCAATCGTGCGGGCGGTGACAACACCGTTATCTTTGGATTTCAGGGTGATGCCCGTACAGGCATCCGCCCCGTTTGCGCAAATAGTGCCCAATATTACGGCCAGCGCAGAAAAAATTTTTCTCTTTCCCATATTGCTATTATGCGATGTGCGGACATTTTATTCCACAGGAAAGATATCTAGATTTAATATATAAATAAAAACGCCCCAAACGGGGCGTTTTTATTTAGAAGTCGTATCTGAACTTTAACATACCGGTCTGTGAAGTGTAATCTTCGTGCAGATCCAAATCATAGTTCAATGATACTGTCAGACCACGCCATTCGGCAGCCAGGCCGATGCCAAATTCGCCGCCAAAGCGTGACAGACGATCGGCGTCGATGACGTATGATACGCTGCCCGGGGCGGTTATTGTCGCAACCGCTGCATCAGACAAGAAATCATATGTCGCCGCCGCACGCAGTTCTGGACGGAATTTCAATTCCATATCCGATTCGATTTCGAACGCGTAACGGATACCCGCAACACCGGTCAGATAATCCATATCTGCGCCGTCAACGTGACCCAAAGCGACGTCATACGCATCCTGGCTTATATGCAGGTAACGTGCGCCGATTTCCGGGGTCAGACCAGATGCGAAATCATAACCGGTCATAACCTGGCCACCGAACGAATCGACATCGTATTCGGATTCAAACTGAACACCGAACGGATTTGATGTTTCCGTATAGTTGCCCATTGTATAGTTCAACGCGGCATTGACATACCAGTTGTTCGGTTTGTATTGGCCATACAGGAACAAGCTGTTCGATTCGATTTTCGTATCGCGAGAATCAGAATCAACGTCTGTATCGTTGTACGCATAACCGATACCGATTGTGTATTTACCGTCAATCAATGCGTCTGCACCGACGGAAATACCGGTCGTGTCGCCCTTGAACTGGCCATTTAATTTAGAATGGTTATACAGACCCTGGGCCCAGATGCCATAATCTGCATTTGCCAAATCACCACCGCTGCGTCCAACTGTGCCGCCGGTCATACGGCCCGCCGCCAGTGACAGAACCTGGTTCTGGACGGATGACGAAATGGAATGTGCAACCGGTTTGTTTTCTGGATTCAGTTTAGCCGTTTCGTGTTCGACATAATCAACATTGCCTGCCGCCAGTTCAGTTTGGGCGCGCAATGAAATTGCAGTCAGAACATCGTCATCTGTATTGGCCAACGCTGCGATTGTGGCTGCACCCTGATTAGACAGGCCGGTGTCTGCCGCGATATCTTCAACTGCCTTGATAGCGATTTCAATACCGTCCGCGCCATTGTTTATGACGTCGTACGCCAGGCCAGCATCAATGGTGATGTCTTCGTGCGCAATGCCGCCGAATATGTCGTATGTGCCAACACTGCCGATTGTCAGTTGCAGTTTGCCGTTTTCACCGGTTGTAATGCTGTCAGCCAACAATTTGCCATAGTTGTCGGAACTCAACATAGATGCGTTCAATGTACCGTCGATGTCGATGGATGCCTGTTCAACGGTTGTTGTGCCGATATCCAATGTTGCACCGTCTGCGATTGTCAACGCGCCGTTTCCAGTGATGCCACCGCCCAGTGTTGTTGTGCCGGATGCAACCGTCATTGTGCCGATATTATGAATATCGTTTGCAGCACCGCCCGCCATATTGCCACTGAACACGTTTTCACCGTTCAGGGTCAATATGCCACTGTTATAAATAGCACCGCCGTTAGAACCGTTATCTAATTGCGAACTGACATAATTGTTTATAAAATCACCACTGACTGTCAAATCGCCTTCGTTATAAATGGCGCCGCCATATGCAATTGTTTGATTTGTTGTGACAGAATTTCCAATGAAATCGCCATCAATCTTTACAGTTGCATCATATTTGGATTCTTTGATAGAAATCGCACCACCCGTAGATGTTTTTGTAATATCCGCATTGTCTGTTGTGGCGACAACCTTGTTATTTGTAAAGTTGCCTGTGATATTATCAATAGAAACATCTGTATTTGAACCGGCCTTGATATAAATGGCACCGCCGTTTGCATATGCATCGCCAGTTGCGCTGTTGCCGTCAAAGTTTCCGTTTATGGTGCCAATCTTGGTTGTATCGCCAGTCGCCCATTTGCCTTCGATATGAATTGCGCCACCACCAGCGGATACCAATTTTTCACCAGATACCATTTCATCGGAATAGTCCTTGTCCGCGCCAACGATTTCCGCGATTGCCGCGTTACCAATGAAATTACCTGTGATGCTGTCTATTGTACTTTGATACAACGATAATGCACCACCGTTTGCGGTTGCTTTGCTGGCGGTTTCAGATGTTGTATGTGCAGAATTGTTAATAAAATCGCCATTTATTGCACCAATTGAGCCACGGTTATAAATCGCGCCACCTTGGGCATAAACGTCGTCTTTTAGCGATACTTCTGCATCCTTATGATTTTTTGCTGTATTGCCTTGGAACAGGGTATTTGAAATTTCTGTTATTTTACCAGTGTCATTATTAAAGATTGCACCGCCAGTATTTGCTGTGTTACCAGTAAATGTGGCTGCAATATTCATTGTTCCCAGATTGTAAATCGCACCACCTGTTTTGGCAGAATTTCCCGTAAATGTTGAACCAGATGCAATATTTACGGTGTTATAGAAATCTGTTTTATCTTCAGCTTTGTCATTATTCAGGTTGGCAATGGCACCACCACGGTTTGCAGCCGTATTGCCGGTAAAATCAGTACGTCCCAGTGTCAGTTCAGTGCCACTTGTTGCGCCATTGGATTTGTCTGTCCAGATTGCGATTGCGCCACCGTCCGCTTCTGTGGAATTGGATTCAAATTTCGTGTTGTCACCGATTGTGACCGTGCCTGCGGATTCAATACCCAGTGCACCACCCGGCCCTACCGATGTATTGCCAGAAAATGTTGTCCCGTTTCCAAGTACAATATTTCTGTTTGATTCGGCATCTTCTGGGATTTTTACGTACAGACCACCAGACATCTTGTCAGAATGGTTATTTGTAAATGTCCAGCCATCACCCGCGACAAATCCATTTAATGCCTTCATCGCACCGCCAGAATTTACGGATGAATTATTATTAAATGTTACATTGTTGACCCCCGACGTTGTCAGTGAATCACCATATGTAATTGTCAATCCCGCAGCATTCTGATTAGCACCGTCATTATTTGTTTGATTTTCTATTACTTGCCCTTCGGTTATATCAACTGCTGCAAACGCCGGCATAACGGCCAACGCGGGCAGTACAGAGCAAATCTTTAGCAAATCGGCTAAATGTTTGTATCTGGACATATTTTCTCCTTTTGTATATAAACTGTCCTTCGATTTTTCAGCGTATCACAGTTGAAAAAATGTGCAATAAAATTTGTCAGGATTTTTTCCCCAATAAAAACGCCGCCAAATCAGCACAGATGTGGCGGTCGGGGAGTTAAGAAAATCAACCAAATCGTGACCCCGCCAGTTTTCGGGAAACCCTGTTTTATAACTGACGGCCCCCCGACCTGTATTGCGGGGTGCGGGATAATAAAAGGCGCCCAAATCGCGCCGTAATTTATCCCCAGGCGGATTACGACATAACGATATGTCGGATTTGGTTAGGTTTTCTTACGACCCCGAACCCACATCCCTGTGGATTCGTAATTTAAGTATACGTTGACAGTTACGATAAATCAAACAAAAAAATAGATTGCAAAGCCGCACAAAGCAATATATAATGTGGCGCACATTGGGGCATAGTTTAACGGTAGAACTCCGGACTCTGACTCCGTCAGTGTTGGTTCGAATCCAGCTGCCCCAACCAAGATTGACAACCGTTCAGTTCCATCAGGATGTTGAACGGTTTTCTTATTGAATATACTAATTTTTTATTTTTCAATTCGCAGTTCGAAAGTAGCAGGTTCAAAAGTGCGCGTTTTTGTTCTACTTTCGAACTTTTGAACAGTTCCGACGCGTGCGATGCCACAGATAATAACGATTCAACCGTTGTTATAAAGTTGTCATCTGCCTTGGAATGTGCTTCTAAACGCACGCCCACATCGTACAATTCTTTCTCTATATCATTCTTTTTATCGGCGTATTCTTCTTGTGTAATACTGCCGGCCAGTAAAAAATCTAACAGGCGACTTCTTTTGGACTTTAAGGCATCTTGTTTTTTACGCAGATTGTCTATCTCTGCCAGCGCATAGGCATTTTCCGCTTGTGATATATTGGTCAGACACTGTACCACTTCCTGCATAATATCGCGTGGAAAAGAGAGTTTATTCAAAATTTCATCCTGAATCTGCTGCAACAAATCATTTTCATTAACCGCCGGTTGTGTGCAATTACCCTTAAAATGTGAACAAGATAGATATGTATAAGTCTTGCCGCTGGGCTTTGTCTTTGTGTCGCTGGTAATCGCACACCCACAATCGGCACATTTTATCAGACCGCGAAACACATATGGCTTTTCTGCATATTTAAATCTGGTACGATTCTTGCTATTCATTATCGCCTGACACTTGTCAAACAATGTTTTATCAATTAATGGTTGATAAATATGTGGATAAAGCGCGCCTTTAACGTTCATCATTCCATAATAAAAAGGATTATTTAATATATTAAATACCGCGGTCTTGGTAATAGGCTTCCCAGTGGCTTTATTCGTTAGCCCCCATTCGGCGGTATTTTTAACCAGTTCACCAATCGTATATAAGCCAGAGGCATATTCTTCAAATAACCGTTTAATCCCTGTGGCGCGTTCTGGGTCAACAACTATGATCGGCTTGTTATTGTCGTCGCGTCTGTTCAGATAGCCCAGCGGTGCTTGACTTTGCCAGATGCCTTGTTTGGTGTTATAGTCAATACTGCGTTTTACATTATCACGCAAATTACCGACATAGGTTTTTGCGGCAAATACACCCAAATCCCACATGGCAATTTCATTGGACTTAGAATCACGATGCAGGCGCAGATTTTCGCGGATAAAATGCAATTCCACTTTATCAGCCTTGCGTAATTCATCCAGTTCAACAGATTCCTTGAAACTGCGCTGGACACGGTCAATACAATCCGCAACAATTGCAATTTTTTCTCGTTGTGCTTTAACAAAGTTCAGCATTTCAACGAACTTTTTACGGTCGCCCTTTGTTGAACTCTCGGTAATTTGAAAGGTTTTAAGCAGCGTTAACCCATTGCGCTGGATATATTTGTTCAGATTATCCAGTTGGGCATCAATAGACATACCATTTTCTTGCTCACGCGATGAAACCCGGGCAAGTATTACTGCTTTCATTATTCAATCTTTTGGTTTTACTGTGTTTAGCATAAATCATAACGACGATGTATCCAATTATATTTATAAAATAAGTAAAAATAAGTTTTTTTAATCTCTATAAACGATATTATCAAAAGCATCTTGGCAATTAAAGCTAATAACTCCAAATGGTTCCAAATGTGTAAAAAACTGGTTGCGAAACAAGCGCTCAAGTTCTTCGCTATTAGATACATTATTCATATCATATGATAACATAAATTTAAAATACTTTACCGGATTCCCGTCTCCTTCAAATATATCTTTGGATTTTGTAAACTTAGCATCCAATTCGGCAGCAACATTTTCCACCTTTTTCAAAGTTCCCTTTTCAACATTGTCTAGGAACCATCTAATATTTTTTTGTTCTATAAAATAGACTGTTTCGTTATTTTCCCTAATATATATTGAATCACATCGAGGCATGTCATGTTCAGGAGCCTCTTTAGTATCTATTACAGCTTCCCAATTTATAAAATCATAACAATCCTGGACATGAACAGCATTACTCCACCCTAAATGACATTTGCCATCGGCTTTTGTTTTGCAACAATCACAAAAACGACACTTAAATTGAGAATAATCCACCATAGCCAAATATTATGTTCAGTTATATATTTTTTAAACTATCTTCTACAACAGAATGGAAAATTTCGTTTATTGGTTTTGCCAAGCTTTCGAAAATTTCGTATTCCTTGCCTGTTTTATCAGAAATGATACCTGTATCTCTGTCAGCAAGATAGTACTTTACTTGTTCTAGCTTGTGTTTTTTGGAATAAAAACGTAGAGCTTGTAAAAAATCTGGACTATGAGAAGCAATCATGATTGGGCAGCCAGCTTTTACAAGCTTTACCAGTACTTCTGCTAAAGTTGTCAGCCATTGAGGATGCAAATGATTCTCTGGTTCGTCCAAAATAGTTATCTTACTTGGGCTAAACATACCGTTTTTTGCAAGTTTTTGGAAAATAGCCAACACCTTTTCGCCAGACGCTGTATTATTAATTGACAAATTAGTTCCAACTGCAAATTCTTTTTTGATAAAGTCAAATCGTCTCTCTTTGGCATTATACTCTAATCTACCTCCTAGAGCATCAGTAATGTCAGATATAACCTCTTGAATAAATGCATTTTGTAGTGTATCATGCATCGAACCTGATGCCATTTTTCTCATCAAATCCGTCCAATAATTTGGCAACCCATTAAACTCTCTGAGTTTTTCCATTTGCAATAATAATGGTGTTTCGATAAGTGTTGCATCTTGAAAGATTTTTTCCGTGATGCTATCATCAACGTAATCAATGTTTAATCTTTCTGCCAAAGATAAAACATCTACGTTATTAGAAACAGTGTACTTTAGCAAATTATCAAATACGACATTTGACCCTACATGAGATTGTATATTAATAATTTGCCCGTCAAATATATTGAAATACATATAAACTAATGCCATATGAATATCATCTTTAATATTTGACCGTACAAAAGAATTTTTTAAGGAAATTAGGTTTTCTTTTATTTTGTTTTTAGAGTTTATATCCACCGTATTAGAAAAACTATCAATTAAGTTAATTCTAGATTGAATTAACTCTTGGCATCCGTCTAAATTATTTTCATCAATTAAATGTATTAAATCTGTCTCAAATGCACCTAATTGAAAGTTATTTTCCAATAATGTGGCATCGGCATTTAATTGCCGTGCATTGGTATTCCGACCTATAAGATTTTGGATTGTAAAATAAGTGTTTTTGCACACCCAATCAGTGAATTCTTTTTTCTTTTGTTTGACGATAGCGTCTTTTTCTTTAACAGCCTTGACTATTGCGTAAATAGTTTTCCCGACGGTGCTTTTACCCGCGCCATTCTTTCCAACAATGACAGAAAGCCCCGTTAAATCAACGGTCGCGTCTTTAATAACACCGACATTTTTTAATGTAATTTTCATTGTCAAAACCCTGTTATCTATATGATTAATAGCACTTAAAACAACGTTTTCAAGTAATTATAGCATAAAAAGGGGACTGTTTTTAGTCCCTTTATATAAGAAAGATAAGTAAAAAGATGCTTTTTTCAAGTTTAATAAATTAGTTTTCCTGTATTTTACATGAATCATCATGATTATCTGATTTATATATAATACCATATATCATCTGTTTAATCAGGGGTTTTATATTGAAATTACGCAATATTTGTTGACCACACTATATATAACCAGTCGTTATAAACCTAAAAACATTACAAATTGTGATGTTTTTTACCTCATTTGGCAACCATCCAAAGCAATTTCTATCAATAAATCGCTTTGGGATTTCAAATTATTAACACTTGTTTCGAATTTTATTTCGTTAAATTGTCCGTCCGTCGCATCGTTATATGTTTCGGAGACAAACTGATATATCATATTTTTGACAGATGCCACTGTGCATTTGCAATCTTGGCCGCGCCGCTCTATATCCTGTGTTGTAAATACTCCATTCTTTTTTAACGCTGTTATTTGCTGACATTTTTATACACATTTTCATCACTGCCAAATATGTACTTATATTGTTGCAATGTCATACCAAGTATTATGTTTTCTGCCACAGCCAAGTCTTGCTGTTTTGGCCTATAAAAACTGAAATACCAAACGGATACACCGCCGGCCAGCGCAACAATGGTAGTAATAATTGTAATTATGGTTTTCTTTTTCATTTTGTTTCCTTTTGGTTTCCACCCAGTAACTCAAAAACAATTACGGGTATGATTAGTATCAGCCCTATGAAACTCAAGACATCCATATATGGCTCGTGCTCCTTTCCTGGCTTTATTAGTGCTTTCATAACAATTCCCCACAGCACAAGAAACAATAAGACAATCAGCCAATCCATTTTACTCTCCTATCATTTTTTATTATTTATATTTTCTTTGATCTAGTATTCTAATAGTCATATCTCGCATCGCCTTTTCTCTGTCTGTTTGCGGATCTTTAATGGCAAGAGAATCACAAACTATCATGGAACGTATGTGAAGACGTGTTTTTGTTATTTCACAATTCTTGGGGGAATTTATACTTTGACATTCGACTGGCATATCAAACAAAAACTCATATGCAAAACAATCACACCACGCAACAGTTTCTGAAAAATCTTTATTGCTTGATTTTTGTTCATATATGCATTTATCTTTTACGATTTCAAAATGTGGTTTTGCCCTTATTTCTTTCATAGACTTTTCAATGATCTCATCCGCGGACATATTTTTCAAATCTTTATCGGCCCCCATTGAACAAGCACCTAATAAGACAAGACATATCAAAAATAATTTTCGCATTTTATGTTCCTTTTTAATCATCGTCATCCAAATCAAACGTTTTCTGTTTTGGTGGCGTTGTTTCTGACTCAATTAATTCATCTATAGCAGTTACTTTTTTTTCTAATTTAGATATACTGGCTTTTAGCCCGGATATATCATTTGATTTTATATATTTAGCAATATCAGTAGGAATATCATTTAATCGATTATGTTCTAATTCTAGTTCTTTACGTTTGTTTGTTAATTCCATAACAGTTTGTTCTTTGAGAGTATATAAGTATTTTATACGGTTCTGCTTTTGCAGATTTATATAATCTGGATTATTAATAATTTCTTTTTTAATAGAATTTATTTTTGTTTTCTTTTCAGCAGTTGAACACCATGCAGAAAATGCCCAGACCAATGAAATAAGATAAAAAATAACACCAAACGGTAAAAAACACAGTATATCCAATGTAATTATCCAAGTCCTATTTTTACTGTCACTGTTAAGTGCTAATGTAATAGGAATACTAAGTATCAACGTAGATAAAATAAACAAACAAAGCCAACTTACAAGATATAAATCATTCCATGAATAAAATACATAATAATTATCTAGCTGTATAGCCACATTATAAGCACTCATTAGGGCATTTAATATAGAAACTGGCATAGAATATACTAACGACTTAACGAATGTGTTTTTCATATTTAACCTCTTTTAGATAATAAAAAAGACCGTCAACAGGAATGACGGTCAGGGAGTTGATAAATCAGTTTGCGATTGATTCCGTGGCTTTCGGGTTGCCCCTGTTGTATAACCAACAGCTCCCCGACCATAACAGTCAGGGACATAACGGTGCGATGCACCATTATATCAAGATAACGATGCGACATCGCACCGCGCAAACTAGGCTTATCACAGCCCTGAAACCAATTCCCATTGGCTTCAAAATACAGTATACAAATAAAAAGATAAAAAACAAATAAATTAATTGACTTTATTAGGTACAGGGTGGGCGTTTTTATAAGTTATGCTGAACCACCCCCTTTTTTATTTTAGCCCCCGTATATGTAAATATACAACCATACATATTGACGTTTTGTCATAATATTGATATAATTTGTTTAGTAGAAACAATGTGTAATCCCCAATTTACAGATGCGCCGGCGCATCTGTAAATTGGGGGTCAATTTTTGATTTAGCTGCTGTGATATTCAGAAAATCAACACATTATAAAAATTTTTTCAATATTTATGCAGAAATCCGCATGGTTTATTACAAAATTCGTCCGTTCCATTGACTGCCACGTTTCTTTCGTGAAAATAGGTATTCAGATGAAATTATCGCGGAATTTGCATAAGTGTTGCCCAAGCTTCCTGGTTTTAACTGTTTCGTAGTATATTTTACAACACGCCATTCTGTACCTGGGGTTATTTCCTGTAAATATGGATTTTTGGGTACGGGGGTACGCTTTGCGCGCAGTGTTACTTTATTAAATGCCCGTTTCCAACACAATAAAGAACGCGAAGAATCTTTTATTAAAATGTGCATGTGATATTCGCCTTTATCGTTAATTTCACCAAAACCTATAAAAGGGATATGATAACGATGCCAATTACGCCCCAATATTTCACGTTGAACGCGACTCATAAAAAATAATAAACGTTTTTCAAGAACCGTTATTGTACGCGCCCTGTGGTTGCAATCCCACTGTAAAGTTAAATGATATGTGGGTGCAAATGCTTGTACGTATTCAAATAAATCTGTATATATTTTATTTTGATTAAGCATAATGTTACTCCTGTTGTAATAATTTGTTAATAGGCATTCCCATTATTTACTTGTTTATAGTTTGATTTCGTTTAGCATACACTTGCAATAAGGGCTGGGTGTATGACTAATGTACCTGTACCCCCATACAAATTGCAAAAGGGGTGACACCGGCATTATCAGAGAAAAATATCCCCCTATACCTCCTTGGTCTGTTTTTGCTGTTTTGCAATATCTGCAAGAATCTTGAAAAAAGACACCAAACGTCCTGCAGCGTCATCTGCCTCGGCTATTGATAACTGTTCTGAATACAGTTTTTGAATTTTCAAAGATAATTCTTTGCCATATTGCATAAAAACAAAATACCGCCAAAAACGGCGGTGTTATGCACTGAGTTAACGAAAGTATACGTTCGTTAACGAACATACACATTACTTTGACATTTTATCAGCAAGGATCCAACGATATATTGTATTGAATTCAGAGTATTTTTTTAATTGATTTGGCCATTCTTCTGGCTTATATTTATCTCTATATATCTTATATGCTATTTGTCTTTTTGTAAGAGTTTTGTTCTTTACAGATATTTCATGATATTGATTTAATACCCATTCTTTAATATTGGCAAAGCGTTTTGCAGTTTCATATCCTCTTTTGTGATTCCATGCTTCGGATAGCATATTATTTAGCCAAAATACACTACGTGTATATGAATACATATCTAGATTTTTATTACATATTCTTCTAATATATTCCCAATTGCTTATTATCAGCAACAATATTCCCGCCCAATGCATATCCATAGCAGAAACATGGTTAGTTTTATATAAATATTCGGCTTTGTTTTTACGTATAATTGACTTTTTATACGATTTATTACAAGCACCACCTAGTATCTCGAACACATATAAAGCGGCGCAATCCATAAGCTTAGCAAGCATTTCAGGTGTTGGATAATTTTTTGTTAATTCTTTCATTACCTTTTGTGTACGCATACCAAATAAATCATTAAACAGCCAATATCCATCTACATTTTTATTATCTGGATAAATATATTTTTGCCAATTTGGACTTATAACATCAACAATATGCGCCATTCTGCCAACAATCTGCATAGCAGTTGGTATTATATCTTCAATAACATAATTTTTTGCATCACCAGAATCTATAATTTCCCAAAGTTCTTTATGCAATTTGGTTATTTTTTCTGGGCAAATATCCAGGTCATGATTAATTGACATTTGATAAAATTCCTTTAATCATATCAAGACACAGAAGTACCGGTACAGCTGTTAATTCTTTGAATCTACTATCATCCAATATAAGTACATCTGAACTTATCTGTGCAGGAAACATCATCACATTACTGTGTTTAATCTTGCAATAATCGTTATAAAAAAATTTTAGTTTTACTGCAATACTAGGGTCAAGCAGTCGTTTCTCTTTATTGATTGTTTTTTCAAGCTTTGAGTGAAAACTCTTTAAATAATCTTCTACTATTGGTAAATCGTAATTATCTTTAATGAATTTAATTCTTTCCGAATTTGAAAAATTATTATATTTTAATGTTTCTAACATTATATGATTATTTTTTCGAAAATGTCCTTTACCCTTTTTAATAACTAAATGACCTGTTTCTTCTAAATAATCTATAGCATCTAAAAAAGCCGCCCTAATTTCCTTATCTTTTAAATTTGTACTATCAAGTTCCAATAGATCACAAATAGATTTAAGGCAACATTTTGCTACATATTTTCGGGTATTTTTTTCTTGTTTTGTGGGGTGCATAATATAGTGAATCACAGAGCAAGTTTCCATTATATGCCCAGCAATGAGCATTGCATCAATAAATAGCTTATTATCCATCAACAAAACATAAGATTTTATTGATTCGTTAAGCTTTTTTAATTGTATTTTAAGATTTGCTTCTGGTACAGACTCTCCAGGTTTTAGTATATTAGATGTTTCAAAAGTAATATTGCGTATAATATTTACCAGATCTTCTGTCGTTTGTAATTGTGTTTCTTGTTCCATATTTGATTCTTTGGTTATTTATAGGTGCATATTATTCTAGTTATCATCAAAATACAAGTCGTTAGTAGTTTTATTAAGTTTTTCAAATTCAATGGCTATATTCATAATATCAGCATAATATGTTGTTCGTAATTCGTTTACTATCGTCAACCAAGAATTCAACCCGCGTACAGCGGGTTTAATTATTGGTTGTGTGCCGCGCAGTTCGGCCATGCGATGAATATCGCCCTGGTTCGACAAGGAGTAGTTGAGCACAAGCGTTGCGTCGTGCGAAACGTTACGACTGCCCCGTTGGCGCCAGCCAAGGGAATCCAGCTGCCCCAACCAAGAATTCAACCCGCGTACAGCGGGTTTAATTATTGGTTGTGTGCCGTGAATATAAATTCATTGAAACTGGGTGGATTTGTTTTTATGATATTTCGTATCAAAGGAAAGGGGATAGAAAATGGCTTATCGGACTGGCTTGGTCTGTGGAATATCTATATTTGCAGTGTTGGCGGCGGCGCCGGCAATGGCGGCCGACAGAATTATTATTGATGCTGGTGAAAGTCAAACGTTTGAAAATGCCGAATACAGCGAATATGATGCGGCGGATCAAAATGGTGGCGTTGTGTCCAATGCAGGGCGACTGGATATAAAATCCGATGTTACTATGTCCGCGAACGCGGCGACCAATGGCGGGGCAATTTACAGTACTGGGCAATTAAACGTCAGTGGTCGGTTCACTAACAACAGTTCTGAAACTGCGGGTGGCGCAATTTATAATACCGGCACAATGCAGATTACCAGCGACAACGGCAACGCGTTGTTCGGTGGAAACAAATCCAATATTGGTGGCGCGATTTATAATTCTGATACCGGCGTCATCAGTGAAATTTCACATACTTTATTTCAGCGTAATTACGGTAACTTTGGCGGGGCGATAAATAATTCAAATCTGACCGGCGCGATCGGTGGCGGTATTATTGATAAAATCGCCAATGCGTCGTTTATTGAAAATTCAGCTGGTGCCAACCAAGGTGGCGCAATTCGCAACCAGGGTAAAATCGGAACGATTGAAACAGTGGCCTTTATTGGAAATACGGCTGGAAATGGTGGGGCGATAAATAATGGTTCGTTGGGCGTTATTGGAAAAATAAAGGCGTCGTTTAATAGCAATCGCGCGCTGAACGGTGACGTACAACAGGGTGGTGCAATAGTGAACGCCGGACTAATCGAATCGATAACCGATTCTACATTTTCTGGAAATTCGGCCGGGAAACAGGGCGGTGCAATTTTTAATGAAACAAATGGCACTATCACGTTCAATGGCGATAATACTTTTACTGGAAATTTTGCTAATGGGGCCGCAAACGATATACATAACAAAGGTGTAATAACCATTGCCGACGGTACCACAACAATCAGCGGGGGAATTACTGGTGACGGGACACTGACCGTTGCAGATGGGGCGACTTTAAGTATTGGTTCCACCACGCTAGAGCAGGGGACGTTGAATCTGGACGGTACTTTGTCCGCATCAATCGTGAACGAGGCCGCATTCGGCAAAATCAATGTGGACAAGATAAATATTGGCATCAATGGAAAGTTTGATTTGATGTTGGGATCGACCGGGACATATGATTTTGGCACCGCAATCAATACTGACAACATTATTTATAACGATGCGATATATAACGTGACTGTTGACGGTACAAACATTATTGTTGCAACAAAGTCAGCCGATGAAATTGCAGCGTCGTCAAATCTGACGGGTGGGGCGGCTCTGGCGCTGGTTGGCTTGGCCAACAGTGATAACTATTCGATGAATATTGCATCATTGAATGCCCAGTCCGCGTTGGCGGCCGGTAATACTGAATATATTGAACGGGAAACCGCAAAACTGCAACCAGACAGCACGCCCGTTGTGCAATCTGTTGCCACATCCGTTCAAAACCAGGTGTTGAGCTTGGCCACAGGACGTATGACAGGTGGTGCAATCGGACGCAGTGGTGGTGACGGGGTAAATGCCGAATATGGTGTATGGGTTCAGGGATTGATGAACCGCACAAAATATTCAGATGTTTTCAGTGGTGATACAAATGGAATTTCGGCGGGTATAGATACATTGATTTCCGGGAAATACACCGTTGGTATCGGGTATGCATATAACCAGACCGACATAGATGCTGGTGCTCGCGATACCGATATTGAAAGTAACAGTGTGTTTTTATATGGGCAGTATAAGCCGAACAAATGGTATATCAATGCTGCGTTGAACTATACAATGGCGACTTATACGGAAATGGCAACGGCGTTTGGTGTTACATTTGATCCAGAATACGATGTCGATTCGTTCGGCGGCCAGGTTACGGGTGGATATGATTTTGCGTTTGGCCTGACACCGGCGGTTGGATTGCGTTACCTGCATATATCACAGGACGGATACAATAATGGTCTTGCCGATATAGATGCGCTGGATACTGATTATTTAACCGGCATTGCGGGTGTAAAGTATGCTTTTACAATAGAATCAGAAGGCCGGTTGATATTCCGCCCAGAACTGCGTGCGGCGGCAACTTATGATGTTATGTCCGATGCGGCAACAGCAACAATGATTATACCAGGGGCCGGATCATATGTTGTACCGGGTCAGCGACTGTCGCGTTTGGGCGGTGAATTTGGATTGGGACTGTCCGTGCATTATAATGAGTGGGAATTTTCCGCAAACTATGATTTGGATTTGCACGAACACTATACATCCCAAACAGGTATGCTGAAGTTCAGATATACATTCTAAAAAAACGCCCATTTGGGCGTTTTTTTAATCGTTTGTGAAATATATTTTGCGTTGAGATTCTGATACGTCCTGCATTGAGTCAAATATTTTATTGGCCGCGGACGCATCGGCGGGCGCATTTGACGACGATGTTGAATAATCCGCACCGTTCACAACAATTATCTTACTTGGTAAGATATCGCTGCCGTCACATTGGATATAATATTTCGATGAATCATAATATTTTCCATAACACTTGTCGTTCACGGTCGCAACATATCCATATTCAGCCAGTTCCGCACAAGTCGGTTGAGCCCCATATGTTATTTCGCCATTTTCTAAATATTCATCGGCATTATCCAAAATTCCGTTACACCACACACGTACGTATTCGCCGTTCACAGACGCCATCGCACCATTTTCTGTTGTTTTGCGTACACCAAAACAATCGCCGTTCAAAATGTCTGTGTCAAAATCTTTGTTTATATTTGTACCCTTGGCAATTTCGTCACGACCCATAGGAACCGGTTGGTATTCATCTGTTGTCAGTGCTTCGGGACAAATCATTTTCATACCCCAACATCCCGTTCCGGAATCCCACAGTTCACTGTCATACCCGGCGCCCATTGTTGCGTAACAATCCGTCGGATCCAGTTTGCATACCGTCGGTTGTTCCCACCAGGGCAGTGATGCAGCAAACGCACCAGGGGCACAGATTAAACAAATCATTGAAATAGCAAATGTTTTTTTCATTTTTCTCTCTTGTTATAAAAATTCTAACAAAATTTTGTATCCAAGGCAAGACCCCATATTTGTAAATTGCGTTTTTATAATCCCTGGGTTGCGGTTGATACGCTTTCTGTATCCGCGCAATATCCCCACTTTGTGTTAGACCCAGTTTCATCATAGAAATATTTATACTGCTGATGTCCGGTTTTGTCGTGTTTCCCGTCCCCGCCGCCGTTTTCTGCGCCGGTTTCATCAATCCATTGTGTGTCAACCCACGTGCCGCCCAGTCGGTCACATTCAGTTGACAATACGGTTGCCATATCAACACGAATTTTATCCATAACGATATTGACGTCCTGTAATACCGTGGTTGGAATAGACAATTCGCCAGTTGTTATTTTGTCGTAATCAGACGGACGGACACATACCTGTGTTGCATATTTGACCATTCTTTGATACAAGCTGCCTGCGTAGTCGTCACCACAATCTTCGTCAACTTCGGCACCCACCGTGCCGCCCTGGGGACCATCTGTGCCACCAGGACATTGCGATCCCGCAGGACAGACCAGACAACGGTTGCCCGCAACAGGTGTTCCGTTATACGACCACGATCCTTCTGCATTTTGCGTTGCCATATAATATCCGTAATTACAGGAAGTGTACTTTTTGAACGTCGGACACGAATATCCAGTTATTGGCGTTATTATATCGCCGCCACCGGTGCCGCCACTGCCAGACGAAGAATTATCCCACTGTAACTGGTTACAGAACCAATTTGATGCGTATATTGCATCACCGGGTGCGTATACACGGCATCCGTACGGATAGTTGTGCAGTGTGTCGTTGCTGGGAACGGCACACATATCGGTGGCAAATGCTTCCAACAGCGATTGGCATTGCGCTGCGATTTTTTGATCTGTTATATCGTGCATCGCGGTCAACAGCAATTCCAAACCGTCGCCGTTCGGGTCGCCGTATAGGTTGCTGCACGCGTACAGTTTTTCTTGGCATAACTCTTCTGATAATTCCAGGCGCGAACCGGTCAGCAATTCTTCTTTGACGTTACTAAAGTCCTTTAACGATTCACTTTGTTCATCGTAACAAGTATTTACAACGTCCAGACATTCATTTTTCACGTCGCGGATTTTTTCCTGTTGTCCCTGATATATTTCGACAATGGCCTGGCGGACAAATTCATCCCATACTTCGTCCGCGATGTCGCGGCACGTTTCTAAACCACGTGCAGCATATATTCGCTTGTTATTCAATTCGGCGACAATCATACGGTTCGTTGCATTGGTCAAAACGTCACCGTCCAGTGATATTTGATTACCCAACTGATAAAAATCGGCTGAATAAATTGGTTCGCCCGTGTCGCGATTCAAATAGCGTCCGGTTATGTCCAGACAATGAACGTAATCAGTACCGCACGCGGTGTCTGCGGTGATATCAGCGCGAACTTGGGCGATACAGTCATTGATAGCCGTTGAATTGTGGGCGTTATAATTTTCCAATCTGGCCTGGTTCATTTCGCGTTCGGTTTCGCGAATAGAACTGTTCGCTTGAACCAGTTGGGTGTTCAGGGCGTTTAGCAGTGTTGAGCAGTCGTTTTCTATATACATACCATATGCAGATACAACCATATCCAGCGTAGATGACGACGGGCACTGGTCGGCAATCAAATCAATACACTGGGAATGAACGGCGTTATATAGTGCTTCGCCCGTCAGGTTGGCTATATTTTGACCGGACGCTAAATCCGTTGTTGCCCATATCTGATTTATATCACCAGCAATATCCAATGTACCAAGTGTTGACAGCGCATTGTTTTTTGTTGATGATAAAACTTCGCGAATGCCAGCTAGTTGCTGGGATGATTCAGATGTGTCTTCTATCATTGCCAGTTCGCCTTCGCTGGCGGTCAGCATTGCGTTCACTTCTTCCGCGGTTTTTGGAATAACTTCTATATTCAAGTCCTTAAAATCTTGTAACTGACCAGATGCCTGGGACAGGGCGCGTTCACGTTCCTGGATATCTGTCAATCTGGACGAGCACACGCAACGGCGATAACTGTCGTTCGCAGTGGCGCAAAATTGATCCATACAGGTGAAATATGCATTGCGACAAGTATTATATTCCGTACCAAATGTGTTGGTTACACTGGACGGCGCCAATGTGGTTGCACGTGCCGTTGTGGCGGCGCGTGCACTGCGCGCGGCCGATGTCGGTGCGGCGGCGGTGCGCGGGGTCGCGGTACTGCGTGCAACGGTATTTGTCGATGCGCTGCGCGCGGTGGCAGAACCGTTAGTGTTTGTAACAGAATTACGCGCGATTGTGCCAGTTCGTGAAACGGTTGCGTTGTTGGTTGCGTTACGGGCAGAACTGGTCGTGCGTGAAACAGTGTTTGCAGAATCCTTGCGCGTGACAGTTGTGCCGGTTCGTGTCGTTGTCGTTTGCGATGTTGACGTGGAAATTGGGACGCGTGTTGTTGTTCGTGCTATTACAGTTGTGCTGTTGTCAGACGATGCGTTTTTTGTACGTGAAACCGTGTCTGTGCCACGCACAGCAGCATCGGCATTTGCGATGCCGATTAAACACGCAATGATAAAAAGTACGGTTTTCCTCATACCTTCCGCTATATATAAATAAATGATAACAAAAATATATTTTTATGGAAAGTGATTATTTGTGTAATGTCGCTGATTTTTTCCAATGTAAAAACCCGCATACAGCGGGTTTTGAATTTAGTTGTTTTCAGGCGTGTCCGATGTTGGACGATTGCGTTCGACAAATGTTATACGTCCCTTGTCCAAATCATATGGGGTCATTTCAACACGGACACGTTCGCCAACATTGACCCAGATGCGCGCCTTGCGCATTTTGCCACAAACTGTCGCCAAAATTTCGTGGCCGTTTTCCAACTTTACACGAAACATTGTGTTGGGCAGTTTGTCCATAACAACACCGCTGAAAACAATAACGTCATCTTTTGCCATATATTGTCCTATTTATCCTATGTATTTACTTAAAAAAATTTCGGCTTTAATAATATAATTTTACAAAAATAAATGCAAGTTGTTTTTATCTGCTTGCACCAGGGGGGCGCATTTGATAAAATTATATGTAAATTATAGCGTAGGTGGGACGGATGAAACTAGGAATATTTTTGACCTTGTTGTGCTGCATACCAGGAATTGCGGGCGCGGCAACGCGTGGTGATGCGACTGTTCGGGTTGGTGTGAACCGTATGTCGCAGGCCGGTGTGCATTCGGCAAATATGTCAGTCAATTTGGGTGGGGGCGCCAGTGCATCAAATTCTATGCCGACGCTAAATATAAATCCGGGTATTTCCGGGTCAACCAGTGGAAATACTGGTGGTAATACGGATACAACGCCGGGCACCAGTGGCGATGTGACAACTGAACCACCCGCGCAAAACAGTCAAACCTGTCGCGAAGCATATCGTGCCTGTATGGATGAGTTTTGTTTGCTTGATGAATCCGAAGGCAGTCGTTGCGCCTGTTCGTCAAATATAAACCAGTCAAAATCATTGATTCAGGAAATTCAGGAAATTCAAGAAGAAGCCGACCTGCTGTATACCGAGGGGGTTGAACGTGAACAAATGGGGGCTCAGGCGCGACTGGTGTTCGGTGAAAGCGAGGAGGCGCAAAAAAGTTCCCGTATATCTGGTATTAGTTTTGCTGACTGGATAAACAGCGGTACCGATGAAGAGGATGTAAGTTTGGGCAGTGACAGTGATATCGGCGATCCGCTGTATGCAATGGCGTCTGAATATTGCGCCAGTCGGTTAGAGGCCTGTGGTGATGATGCCGAAATGGAAGAAATGCTGTATGCGCGTATGGTGGTACAGGATTGTAAAACGTTTGAATCTTACCTGCAGGATCAAAAATCTATTGCTGAATCTAACAAACGCACGGCCGAGGCCGCGGTTCGTCAGGCGCGTCTGCAGATGTTGGATACTACAAACAAATATAACCGTGGCGAATGTCTGTTGGCATATCGGTCTTGCATCGCCGACAAGGGCGGATGTGGTGTGAATTTTGAAAACTGTCTGGACGCTGACTTGTTGCAACGTCGTGCCAATGCCTGTGAAAACGTTTTGGATCAGTGTATGGCGGTGCGCGAATACGTTTTGGCCGACTGGGAAGATGAAGCAATTAGTATCTTGGCCGATGCTGCCAAGTATGCAGACAGAAATGCGCGTGCAACTTGTTTGGCGCGAATTCAGTTGTGCTTGGAAGATGGGTGCTCAACCGAAACAAACTCGGCTTGCTTGACTGATGTCAATGTCGCGGCTGGTGTGTGCCCGGTTATTGATGAATGTGAAGAAATGATTCCGGGTATCAAGGCCGTTGTGAACGATAAATTGGGGTACCTGCGTACACAATTCTGTCAGAACGACGTTGATGCGTGTCTGCGCGACAGATGCGGTGAAAACTTTACTGCGCCAGAATGTGTTGGCAAAAGTGCGTTGGAAATCGCGGCTATGTGTCCGCAGGATATGTTCCCATCGTGCAACAACGAAACGCAGTTTGATATTATTGTTCAGGCCGCAATGTTGCAAATGGATTATCAGATGCTGCAGGGATGCCTGAATTATTTCAGCGAACAGTTGGGGGCCGTGTGCGGAACGGATATGTCGTGCCTGACAACCGATACCCAAATTACGTCGTTGGTCGCGGTTCCCGAAACCCAGGAAGAATTGGCCACGTTGCGCGAAAGTGTTCGTGCTAATACGGAAGCGGCTGTCAATGATTTCTTTACTCAGTTTGAACAGGATAAAACGGTTGCCGCCTGCCAGGACAGCCAGAAACCGGCCGACAGGGAAAGTTTGGGTGACAGCGTATTTAACAGTGCGAAAATGATTGCACAAATAAATGCGGAAAACCGTGCTATGCGTGAGCTGGAAACAAAAATTGCAGAATTGTCGCGCCAACAGGATTTAGATGCGGCGGAACAAAACTGCTATAACACGTACCAGGTTGAAACACCGGATAAGTCCAGCAAGAATTACAGTTATATCCGCAGTGTGTCGTTTGAGCCGGCGTTGCGTAACTGCCACGTGTGCCGTATGCAGCAGGTGTGCGAAGTTGGCGGTCAGTCCAAGGGTGCGGCCGGGGTTCAGGGCGCGGCCGGTGGATTGGCGGCAGGTGCGTCTGCGGGGACTATGGTGTCGCCGGGATGGGGAACCGCGATCGGCGCTATTGTTGGCGGTGTCGGTGGGTTCTTTGCGGGGCGCAGTGCCGGCGGTGAACAGGAATTCTGTCAGGAAATTGAATCTTGCGAGGATATAAATATGTAATCCGGGGAAATGCGCCCCGGATTGCGCGTGTCGCACGGCACGACTAGGAGAGAGCATAAATGAAAATAAAAGTAATAATAGGGTCTGTTGTTTGTTTGACTGCACTGGCTGTGGCGGTGGATTCGTATGGTTTGACTACGTCGTCTGGCACAAAGCGTCAATCGGCTATACAGCAGGGGACGACCGTTCGTACCAAGGTACAGGCCACCGGTCTGTATGACCAGGCGTGTTATGATGCGTACTTTGGATGTATGGATCAGTTTTGTATTACTGATAACGCCAGTGGTGGTGCCTGTAACTGCAGTGATAATATTGCCGAATATGATAAAGAATTGGCCGCCATTCAGGATATTTTAAGCGAAGCCAATCGTTTGCGCACCGAAGAAATTGAACGTGTAAAAGCTGGGGCTGATGCAGATATTATATTTACCGGTGAACGTCGTTATGACGAAGATGGTAATATTGTGGCAGAAGGTCAGTTGAGTGAAGCCGAAGAAAAGGCACAAAAGCGTGCCGATTTGTTGGCATTGTTTAACACCAGTATATATGAAGATTCGTCCGAACTGGAATCACAAAGCGCTGTTTCTAATATGGCTGATATGTCTGGGACGGAATTATATAACGCTGCCAACGAATTGTGTTTGGCTCAGGTGCCAGATTCTTGTGCTGGTGACATTGTGTTTTTACAACAGTTGTATTCACGTCAGATAACATCTGATTGCTTGGGATATAAAAATTCATTGGCACAGCAACGTGCAAATGCGGAAAACGAACTGGCCGCGGCGGAATCAGAAGTGCGTACTGCTTTACAGGAAAGTTTCGACAGCGCGAACAAATACGACCTGGGGCAGTGTATGGTTGAATTCAAAAAATGTATGCAGACCGATGATGCGTGCGGCGAAGATTGGGAAAACTGTGTTATGACGATTGCGTCTGAAAATATGCAGAACAATACCGCCACCAGTACAGCCGGCACAACTGTTGAGACGGTTGATACATATGATATTACCGCATCAACAATGGAAATGCTGAGTGCAAAACGTCCAATTTGTGAAAATGTTTTGGATCAATGTGTTGCGGTGCGTGATCAGGTTTGGCCTAATTTCCTGCGTGAAGCCGCACCAACAATCAAGGTGGCCGAAAGTATTGTTGAATCAAAATTCCGGCAATCTTGTTTGACTAATATTTCTGAATGTATCCAGACGGCGTGCCGTGATGATATCGCGGGCAAGGGCATCGCAACAATGGATGCCTGTTTGTCGCGGCCTGAAATGGCGCGCAGTTTCTGCAAGGTGGAAATTGATCCCTGTGAACGTATGGAACCGCTGATTTGGGGATATGTCGAAGATAAGTTGGCTGCAATGCGTGTCGATGCCTGTACACAAGAAGTCAAGGATTGCTTTACCGCAGATACGCGCTGTGGGCCGAATTTTGAAAATTGCATCGGTATGGACTACGACTATATCCACGATATTTGCCCGATTGATAGTTTGGTCGTCTGCAAGGCGAATAATCCAAATTTCTCTATGGATGATTTGGACGATATGTTGATGGGACTATACCTGAATATTGATAATGCTATGATGGAACAGTGCCAGAATATCGTTGACCAAAAAATGGCTGAAGTTTGCGGCAGTACGTCTGATTGTAACCGCTTTGCGGCCGATGATACTATTGGTACCGGATCGCTGCGCAGCCAAAAAGATGGTACAACGTATCGGGTTACTGGTATGATTTCGTTTGGCAGTATCAAAATGGGCGATGGTGACGGCGAAACAATAGATGACGGCGAAGGTGGTACAATAAAACTGGGACCCGGCGAAATTGGTGTTTCAGAATATATTGCCAAAATACGCGAAAGCAACGCCGGTGTTGAAAACGCAGAAGGGATTATTTCTGCGATTGAAGAAGAATTGAATAATATCGCCGGTACAATCAATCGTACTATTGATATGATTGCCGAAGATCCGGAAATTCAGTACTGTGTAAATGGACGCGACCTGTCACAAATTACTGGGGAAAAGAACGCGTCAACCACTGGGCGTTTCCCGAACCTGTTGAACCAGGTGAAAATGCAGATTGCGATATCCGCGTTGCGTCAGGCACAGGATAATTACAATACTAAACTGAATTATGAAATTGCCGAAGCAACCAAAAACGCGTCCACCGACCTGGCGCAATATATGTGCCAGATGCTGCCAACAACCGGTGGGGCAGTATTGGGGGGGACCGATGTTGATACACCATTAACTAAGCCTTATGCTATCAGTTATGATGTTGGCGCGGGTTTGGATAACAGTATGTTGATTCAAGGGGCTGGGCGCACTGCCAGTGCAACTGGTGGAACTGCAACATTGGATACAACAGCTGGTGCAAGTAAAGCATCAGAAATAATCAATTCATTCACTGGGTTGGGCTCTAATCGTGTAAAGATAGAATTACCTAGTGGCACGCGTGAAATGTGGTCACTGTTTAATCGTGAAACACGTATATGTCATTATTGTACATCTACTGTCACAAAATCGTGCGAATCAATCAGCAAAAAGGGATTTTTAGGAATTGGTGCAAAGAATGAATTGAAATGTACTGAATCCGACCCAGTTGAAAAATGTGAAGATATAGCAATGTAAAAAATTGCTTTTACGAACCCGCTTAAAATGCGGGTTCGTTTTTGCAATAAATCCCTAGACATTTTTATATATAAATGTGATATTATATGTACGTAAACGAACAAAAGGGGGCATATATGAAAAAAATTTCTATTATGGCGGCGGTATGCGCACTGGTAACTGGTGCGGCCAGCGCTGATTTCCAACCAAACACACCGCAACAGGCGGCGCCAGCTGGTGGTGGCTTTGTCGGTGGAACCGAAACCATCGTTACAGTAAAGCAGGTCAAAGAAATGCGTGATGATGTTCCGGTTATTGTCCAGGGTAACATTGTTCAGCGTATGGGTGATGAAAAATATTTATTTGAAGATGCGACAGGTTCTGTAACTGTTGAAATTGATCGCAAAGATTGGCGCGGTCAAACGGTAACCCCGTCAGATACAGTTAAACTGTATGGCGAAGTTGACGCCGGTATATTCAAGACCGAAATAGATGTCGATTACGTCGAAAAATTGTAATTTTTCAGTGTAAAAATTTGATAAAATTGGTCACCACTATGGCGACCAATTTTATTTTATTCCAATGGACAGGCGGATGTAAATTCATATGAACCACTGCTGTCGGTATAAGTTACCCCGGTTGGCGCATATATAATACACGAACCGGCCGGTGACGATACCAAACAACTGTACGCCGTACCGGCGGATGTATATCCACTGGGACACGTGCTGTTCGCGATTCCCATATACGATTCCACAACCGCAACGTATCCGGCGGGACACGAAGTAGACGGCGCGGCGGCAAATGCGCCAATTGGCGCAATCGCCATAATTAAAATAAATATTCGTTTCATATTCGCCCTCAATTAGTCAGACAAATTACTAAACAACGCAGACCGGAAAGACGTAGAGCTCTGAATGCGAATAGTGTTTGCACAGTAGTATGCGCAAAGCTTAAAGCAACCATCGGCATACGTGGGCGTTGAAACATACACCCAGCGCGATACAGCAGGACTCGTCATTTTACACCAGCAATTTATGTTTTCGTCCAGTGTGGACGATCTATCTAGTTCTGCTGCTGTTTGATATTGAGTTCCCTGTGTACTACTACATATTCCTATGCCACTTATTGGGATGCTTACTCCATTTGTATTACACGTGGCTGCCCAATCAGTTTTATTGTAGTATGCAGTGTAATTTGATGTACACGTTGTGCTACTATTTAATTCCACGCATTTGGTGACTGCGCCGGCCGGGGGAATTATTACCGTGCAAATCAACCCGGCGATTAATAAATATTTTTTCATATTCTTATCTCCCTTTTTCATTTTTTGATATGAAAAAACCACCAGAAATCTTCAGGTGGTTGGAGTTTAAGAACAATCCGTTGAATTGCGTGTTTTATTCAATATATTCAACACACTCCAACCCAACAGGTTGGATTTTCATTTTACGTCGTGGCGACGCAACGGATGGGTTCTTAAGCCCAATATGGGAACACCCCATATCATTTTTATAATAACAATACATATGTGGGAAATCAATAGTAAATGTTTGTCTGGGGCGTGTTACTTTATGCGTGCAACTTTATTAACCTGGATCGTTGTGGGGTGATGGACGTCCTTTCGTGCGATGATAAAAGTGTTGCCTGATATGATTATGCGGTGGCAAAGGAAAGGTTGACGCGCCACTGTTGTGGTTCGCGATGACTGAAAATTGGTAACAAGCAAAACAAACGGGGCGGCGCCCCGTTTGTTATTTTATCGATTCGTCAGTTGTAATTCTATACGACGGTTTTGTTGCAAACTGGACGCATCTGTACCCAATGCGACCGGATGCAAATCACCAAAGCCACTGGGTACCAGGCGACGACGCGATACGCCGTCACGTGCCAATTCGTCCACGACCGCGTTTGCACGCAATAGCGACAGTTCCATATTGTTTGAATATCCACGCGTACCGCGCATAACCTGTTTGCGGTCGGTGTGGCCGTCAACACGGATTATCCAGTCAATGTTTGTTGGAATTTTATTTTCTAAATCTTTTATCACGTTCGCAATCAGGCGCAGTTGATTTTTTCCCTCTGGCGACAGAGTGTATGAACCACTGCTGAACAAAATGTCACTGGATACGATGAAACGGTCGCCTTCGGTTGTGATAAAGTTATCATCCCCCAGGGCATCTTTAATCGCTTTATAAAACGCGGATTGATATTGCGCCACATCGTTCAGTTCAGCAACTTTGTCGGCCAGCGCCTTGTTCAGACGAGTTGACATTTCAACATACTGAATGTCTTTTTGGTGTGATTCTTCTTCGGCGGCGTCCAAGGCGGCCTGTAACTTATTTAGTTGTTCGGCCAATGATGCACGTTGCGCCGCCATTTGTTCCTGTAATGCGCGACGTTCCTGTTCCAGTTCGGCAGTGCGCTGTTTGTCCAGGGTTGCCTGGTTCAACTGAGTTGTCAGGTTTGCAACCTGGGCTTGTAAGTCCGCACCCTGGGATTGCAGTTCGGCAACCTGTGCTTCATATTCAGCAACCAGTTCTTCAACACTGACATCAACCTGTTCCAGTTCGGTGGCCAGCGCATCATTATTTGCAGACAGATTTTCTAATTCCGTACGTGCCAGAACCAACAGGCGTTTCGCTTCTTCTTCATCGGCGGTCATTTGAACTATTTTTTGTGCCTGTTCTTCATTGGTGCGGCGCAAATCTGCGACGGTTTTAGCACCAGTGTCCTTGTTAAATACGCTGGTCGTTGTCCACAGAAACACGAACACTATCAGCAGAAATATAAGTATTATCACCAGGTTCGAAAACAAATCTACGAACGCCGGCCACGTATTTGTTTTTTCACGAAATCTTATATTCAGCATTTTTCTCTCTCTTTTTTTATTCTTGGTCAGGCCAGTTCAGAAAATGTTTCCCGCAATTCGCGTACACTTTTGTTTAATTCATTTGCAGCGTTGTTTATCTGGGGCAGTACAGTTGCAACGGTGTCAGTTGCGGCAACACTGGTGTGCGCGGACAGGTAATCTTCCAGTTCGCGATATATTCCATTTTGTGCCAGTTGTACCTGCAGTCCCAGAAAACCGATTGTCAAACTGCCCGCCAGTCCCATCAGCGAACTGGTGAACGCGGTTGCCATACCCGACAGGGGACGTGTCAAACCCGCTTGCATTGTTTGCATAACTGATTCGTCCGCAAAATCCAGTGCACCAATCAAATCAGCAAACCCGCCAACTGTTACAATCAATCCCCAAAAAGTCCCCAGCAGTCCCAGAAATATCAACGTGTTTGTTATATATCGTACGGATTCGCGTGAATCTTCGAATCTTAATAAAATTATATCCAACATACCGTTCAGGGTTGATGCAGATATACGCACCGGACGCGCCCGCAGTATCAATGCAACGGGACGCAACAGACGCGGGGGCAGGGGGGCATTCTTTTTCCCGGCAAAGTACGCGCGTGCCCATTTATATTCAGGCAACAGGCGGAACATTTCGACAAAACATAATCCAATCCCAAAAATAGTTGTTCCGATAATAATCCCGTTCAGCAGTATATTTGCCGACGCTACGCGCAAAAACGGTTCATAAAACAAAATCAAGCCCGCCACCAATAATGCGGTAAATAACGCCATACGATTTAATGCGCGGTGAAATTGATTTGTCATATATCTCTCTTCTTACTGCTGTATATAATGATATTAGTAAATTTTGTATTTTTAAGTCAAGTGATAACCAGTAACCAACCAATCTTATTTATATTTTTATATTATAAAAATCGCTTGGCCAGAAAATACTTGATTTTATTAAAATTTTCGGCATAATATGGGGCGTTCCTGCTAATGGCAATGGTGTCATTGGCTGCATAAGACCAAAGGAAATAAAATGGCTTACTATGAAAGCGTTCTGGTTTTCCGCCAGGACCTGACCGAACCGCAGGTCAAAGAAAAAGCGGCAAAATATACTGATATTATTAAAGAACTGGGCGGGGATGTTAAATCTACCGAATTTTGGGGTTTGAAAAACCTGGCCTATGTTATCCGCAAAAATCGCAAGGCGCATTATGTTATGTTGAACATTGAACTGCCAGGTGACAAGATTGCGGAATTGGAACGTCGTGCACGTATTGATGAAGACGTTATCCGTTTCCTGAACGTTCGCGTTGCGGCGTTGTCCACAACACCGTCTATTATGATGAAAAAGAATACCGAGGAGGCAGAATAATGGCAGTCCGTGCAGCAATTTATCGTAAAAAATCAAATCCGTTAAAGGGCAAGGTTATTGATTACAAGGATATCAAGACATTGTCGCACTATATCACCGAACGCGGCAAAATTGTTCCGTCGCGTATTAGTGGTGTATCTCAGAAAGACCAGCGTGAATTGGCAACCGCCATTAAACGTGCGCGTCATTTGGGGTTGATGCCGTTCGTTCGCAACAACCTTGGGTAATTCTGTGGCGACTTGTTGCGTTCACAGTTCCTCGTGTATGTCTAATACACGTCGGAACTGAAATGAACGCTGCCAATTCGCACACATAATTATCCAATAAATATTGGTATTAGTATTTGGGATTTTCCCTAACTTGAAATAAAGGACAGATAAAATGAAAGTTATTTTAACAGAAAAAATTACCAAACTGGGCAATATTGGTGACACGGTAGAGGTTAAAACCGGTTTCGCACGCAATTATTTGTTGCCGCTGGGCAAGGCGATGCGTTGGTCGCGTGAAAATGTTGCTTTGTTCGAAGCGAAAAAAGCCGAACTGCAGGCACGCCAGGACGCTGCCAAGAAAGCGGCCGAATCTAACGTTGATGCGGTCAAGAACGCAAAACTGTATATGATTCGCCAGGCGGGGGATACCGGCCAGTTGTATGGTTCTGTGTCAACACGTGACATTGCGCGTATGTTGAAAGAAGTTGCAAATGTTTCTGTCGAATCGGCCCAGGTTATGTTGGGTGCACCGATTAAATCGGTTGGTGTATTTGACACTAAGATTGCATTGCATCCGGACGTTATTGTTCCTGTTAAAATTTATGTCGCCCAATCCCAGGATGAAATCGAGGCATTGGTTGCTGGCAAGGTTTTGACATTTGGCACTAAAAAGGTTGAAGAAGAAGAAAACACGCCGGCGGCGGATGCGGATGTTCAGTCCGCAGAACAGCCAGCGGAAAAATCTGACGCAACTGACGCAGAAAAAACTGCTGACGCCGAATAAAAAACAGATAATATTTTGTTTTGTAAAACGCCCCGCAAACGCGGGGTGTTTTTTTTGTGGGGGCGGGATGGTATAAGTAGAGAGTAGGTTTTCTATACCAGCCCGATAAAAGACAAATATTTTTTATTATTTATTTACTGTTTTATCGGTAATTGTGCCAGTGCCCGGGGTGACTACAGTGCCTGTACTAGTTTGTGGTATAGTGGCAATCTTGTGTGAATTGATATCGGCCACTTGGACAGAGTTTTTTTCATAAACTTTTATTCATTATAAATATATAATGTCACCAAGATGAAATTAGAATCAAATGGAATTTTAATTGCACTGCGGCCGTTTGGGGAACGTGATTCGGTTGCGCGAATTTTTACGTCTGATTTCGGTGTGTTGTGCGGAATGATGCGGGGGGCGCAAATTGCACGCAAAAACAAACCGTTGGTCGGACAATTCGGCGCCGTCGCGTGGAACGCACGGCTGGATTCGCAATTGGGCGCGTTTCATTGGGATGCGGAAAAAAATCTGGCCGCAACGCTGATGATGTCGGCTGAAACGTTGGCGTATATGAACAGTGCTTTTGCGCTGGTTGCGGCATTGTTACCGGAACGTGAACAGTACCGTGCACTGTATGATGAAACGTTGGATTTGTTGCACGGGTTGACCGGGACGTCGCCGTACGATGTATATTTACGGTGGGAAATATCACTGTTGCGTGAATTGGGCTACGCATTGAATTTGAATGCTTGTTCTGGGTGTGGAACGCACGACAATCTGGAATATCTGTCACCACGCACAGGGCGGGCGGTGTGTGCAAACTGTGGGGCGCCATATGCAGAACGATTGTATAAACTGCCGATGAATTTGGATTTAACGCGGCGTTTTTTGGAACGTGCCTGTATGTTTCAGGGCGTTGATTTGCCCGCGGCGCGTCGTATGATACGCGGCGCGTAATATTGTTCAATTTATTCCTTGCACAATGATTTTTTTTTCAGTATCTTTTATTCGGTTCAACAGATAAAGGAGAAAAACTATGACTTGGACAATCTTGGTTCTGGTGGTTGGTGTTCTTCTGTACCTGTTTGGCGGTATGTTGCTGCCAAAGGGTGACGAGAAAAAGCCGTCTGCTGGAAAAGTCGTTGCAAAAAAGTGCATTTCCGTTATTGCGATTATCCTGATTGCGGGCAGTATGTGCCGTCTGTATACGCCGTACTATCTGACAGCGATAAATCCGGCAATCGTTCAGGAAATGGTCAACGGTATGCAGGAACAGCAACAGGCCGAAAAGAACAAACAGATTCGTAAATTTGTTCGTTCCGAAGGCGACAAAATGATGCGTGATGCCCCGATTTTGGGTAACCGCGATGCGAAAAAGACGATTTATGTATGGACTGACTTCTCTTGTCCGTATTGCCGCCGTGTACACGGTGAAATCGAACGCGTATTGGCGGATCGTGACGATACACGCGTAGTTATCAAGAACTTCTCTATCCACGGGCCGTTGTCAGATGGACCGGCGCGCGCGGTGATTGCTGCAAATATGCAGGATCCAGCCAAGGCGGCAGAACTGACAAATATGCTGATGACCCGCGAATTCTATACCCAGGACGACCTGAAAGACCAGGACAAGATTGCTGAAAAGGTTGAAGCCAACGTTATGAAAATGGCTGCCGAAGCAGGTCTGGATACAGAACAGTTGAAAAAAGATATGAACAGCGATGTTGTCGCACGCGAATTAAGAAACGTTCGTGATTTGGCACAGCGCTTTGAAATCAGCGGAACACCGTTCCTGATTATCGGTGAACAGGCGTTCCCGGGCGCGATTCCGGCCGCGCAAATCGAATCGGCATTGGACGAAGCGGAATAATATCTTTTTCACGACTAAATATAAATCCCGCCCGATTGGGTGGGATTTTTTTGTACCACTGTAAAAATATTTATGGCGCACTATAATTATATTCACCTAACAACAGGGGGACAGGAAAAAATGAGTTCGATTGTAATCTTTTTTTCACGTGCGGGCGAAAACTGGGTTGACGGCGGAATCCGTCATACAGATGTTGGAAACACGGAACGCGCCGCGCAAATTATTCACGATTTAACCGGTGCCGATTTGTTCAAAATAGAACCAGTTGTACCGTATCCAGAAAACTATGACGAATGTACTGCGGTTGCCAAACGCGACCAGCAAACAAACGCACGTCCGGAAATAAAATCATATCCAAAAAATTTGGATAAATACGATACCGTATATTTGGGATATCCAAATTATTGGGGAACAATGCCGATGGCGGTGTTCACATTGTTGGACGGGTGTGATTTGTCGGGCAAAGTTGTCAAACCGTTCTGTACACACGAAGGCAGTGGCCTGGGACACAGTATGTCTGATGTTCGTAAAATGTGTCCGGGTGCGGATGTTCGCGACGGATTGGCTATTGTCGGATCGGCGGCCGGCGACAGTGTTGAGCCGATTCGAAAATGGTTGAATAAGTAAAATAAAAGCGGGGTGCATACCACGTTTTTATTATGGAAATATTCGTTTTTGTGCGGTATAGTGTTTTTGCATTGGTGATTTTACCAATGCGGGGTGTAGTAACCTCTTAAAGGAAATCAATACTCCAACTGATACGGGTTGGAGGGTTCGTGAATATGTTGAATAAACGACACTATTACCTTTAATAGTTACTAACCTCCAACCACCTGAAATATTTTGGTGGTTTTTTCATTCGCAATGAAAAGGAGGTTTAGAATGAAAAAACATTTAATCATCGCCGGCATAATTTGTGCGGCATCAATCCCACCAGTGTATGCGGTCACGAAATGCGTAAAACTAACATCATCAACAACGTGTACAAATGCTTCAGGTAGTGGGTCAAATTGGTCTGCAACCTGTGGCGGTATAGCAATTCAGGGTGTTGCATTTTGCGGTTATCAAGATGGTGGTTCAGAAGGCAAAACATCCGAAAATGTCACGGCCAGTTCAACCAGTAACAATAACAAATATTGTTGGTGCAAAATGGTTTCGCCCGCGGTTTCATCGTGGGTGTTCCTCATCTCGGTCGCGTCTGCCGGTGCTTGCGCGATCTCTTGCGCGGGCAGCTGTGCGAACGCCGCCCAGGGCAGCTCTGCTTTCCGGACGACGCTGTTTAGTGGACTATCTGACTAAACGGGGGCGAATATGAAACGTATATTTATTTTTGTACTAGCGATTGCGCCTATTGGCGCATTTGCCGCCGCACCGTCCACTTCGTGTCCCACGGGTTATGTTGCGGTTGTGGAATCGTATATGGAAATAGCGGACAGCACGTGTCCCGCTGGATATACATCTGCTGGTACGGCGAACAGTTGCCTGATTTCATCACCGGCCGGGTCGTGCATAATGTATGCACCAACCGGGGTAACTTATACCGACGACAGCGGTTCATATGAATTTACGTCTGCGTGTCCGCTGGAATAGTGGTCGTCGATAAAAAACGGGGATAGCCCCCGTTTTTTATTTGCTTTCCAGTATCGCAATGCCGGGCAGGGTGCGACCCTCGATAAATTCCAGAAATGCGCCGCCGCCGGTTGATACGTATGTGATGTCGGATTTTACACCACAGGCCTCCAATGCGGCAACGGTGTCACCACCGCCGACAATACTTTCCAGTTTGCCGGCGCGTGTTTGTTCCGCAATCGTTTTTGCAATCGCAAACGAACCGTACGACCACGTCGGCTGCCATTCCGCCATACCAACGGTTCCGTTCCAGATTACCGTCGCCGCGTGGCGTATGGCGTCCGTGTCGCGTTCGGTTGTGGCAATGCCGGCATCGATGATGATGTCGTCGTCGGCTATTTCGGTGAAGTCCTTGTTCGTGCGGGTGGCGGTTGGGGTGAATTCTTTGGCCACGCCCTTGTCCAATGGCAACAGCACTTCGCAATTATTTTGTTTGGCGTATTCCAGAATTTCCAGTGCGGTATCTTTCTGGTCGGCTTCGAACAACGAATTGCCGACTTTGCCACCCATTGCATAGTTAAATGTTGTGCCCAATGCGCCACCGATAATCAATTTATCGGACAGTTTGGCCAATGCCTTTAACACGCCGATTTTGGTGGAAACCTTGCTGCCGGCGACAATGGATAACAGTGGACGTTTCGGGTTTTCCATAACCGCGGCCAGGTGTTCTATTTCCGATGCCAACAGTTTGCCCGCATACGACGGCAGAATTTCTGCAACGCCGACGGTGCTGGCGTGTGCACGGTGCGATACGGCAAACGCGTCATTGATAAAAATATCAAACCCGTCGGCCAGTTTCTTTGCAAATTCGGGGTTGTTTTGTTCTTCGCCCGGGTAAAAGCGCACATTTTCCAACAGAACCACGTCGCCGTCGTTCATATTTTGCATAAAATCACGATCCAGGCAGTCGGCAATCAGCGGCACTTGCATATATTCCGCAATCGGGGCCAGGGTGTATTCCATATTGCGCGCACCCTTTGGCCGCCCCAGGTGTGCACAAATCGCAATACGTGCGCCACCCGCCCGCAGGGCGTTTATCGTTGGCATACTTTGTTCAATACGAAATGCGTCGGTAATTTTACCGTCCACGATTTGTACGTTGAAATCATCGCGCAGCAAAACAAATTTGCCGCGTACATCCAGATTTTCAATTGTGCGCAGTTTCATTTTTCCTGTATCCTTTCTTTTACTGGTTTATATGTTTTTCGATAATGTTCGTTTATACCATATTTTTCAATGGCGTGCAAATGTTCGGCGGTCGGATAGCCCGAATTTTTATCCCACCCATACATAGGATATTGGGCGGCTAATTCGTGCATAATTTTATCACGCGTTTCCTTTGCAATAATTGATGCGGCGGCAATGGACAGTGATTTTGCATCGCCCCGTACAACGGCGCGTCCAGTCAAAAGTGGCGGCAACCTGTTCCCGTCAATTAAACAAAATTGGGGCGTGCGGGACAGTTTTTGTACCGCACGTGTCATTGCGGTCAGCGATGCGTTCAAAATGTTCATTTCGTCGATTTCGGACGGACTGCACGCGCCGGTTGCCCAAATAGTGTTATGCGTTATCCAATCCAATGCGGCGGCGCGCATATGTGGCGTCATTTGTTTTGAATCGCGGATAACAACCGGGATTTCAATGTCACGGTGCGGAAATATAACAGCCGCCGCAACAACCGGCCCGCACAGGGGGCCACGGCCGGCCTCGTCCACGCCGGCAACGATGTCAAATCCGGTTTCGTTTTCAATATCAAATGTAGGACACGTTTTCATAAATTTACATAAAACGTTTTTTATAAATCACACCAATGACTTGGTTTTACAATATTATCGTCAATAGTGTCAGCAAATTGAGATTGTTCCAAGTGTTTTGTTTTTATTATATAATGCCAAATTCCTGGGATATGCAACAAGGAATAAGCCATAGTTTTATGTGGTGATATAATAATAACTTTTTTGTGCAACTCTGTTGCCACAATACGAATAGGTTCTGCTAAATCCGTATCGTTTGTTATTACAACAGCTACATCCATTTCATCGCGACAAGCATCAAATACCAAATGAGTTGCAAGATTTACGTCAGAGCCCTTTTCTTCGGTATTTAAAACTTGTTGAAAAGCAAGCTTGCCGCTTTGCTTTACTTGTAACGGATAAATGGGTAATAATTTTGGGTGTAATTGAAATGTTCCCAAAATAATATTTAGATTTTTTATTGTTTTTAGTGCGTTAAAATAAATTTGTTGATTTCGTGGCGCATCAAGATTTCCACTGCGATTACTGACACGGGCGGTATAATATTTTATATAATCAATTTTGCACAAATTTTTCTTAAAAAAATTATCACAAACAACTCTTACTAACTTTTCTGGGTTTAGCCATCTGTATTTTCGGCGTTCATCGTTTTTTAATGCACCATAAAACAAATTGTTTCCATCAATGTATACGCCGATACGTTTACAGTTTTCCATAGTTTACCCCTAAAAAATCGGGGCTTGTTTGGGCTTTCGCCCTCAGCCCCCATCCTGTGCACGCACAGGAGTCATTACGTATTTATAATATAGGTTATTTACAAAAAAAGTCAAGATAAAAGCATTTTGATAATTAAATCGCCATACGGTCGGCAATCTGCTTTTGAACGTATTCGTCTTCGCTGTTGTACAGTGGCCATTCGCCGTCCGCTAAATCACGCATAGTGGTCAATGGTTGATCTAGTCGGGCGCGATACAGCCACATATTTGACATTACACGCTTGATATAACTGCGAGTTTCGTATGTCGGAAAACTTTCGATATACAATAATGGATCGTATGTTTGAAAATCGCGTTCAAATTCAACCAGGGTTCCCATCCCGGCGTTATATGCGGCCAACATTTTTATTATATTGTTGTTTATGTTTGGATGTGCCAACAGATCCACAATATACTGTTGCCCCAGGAACATATTGTGTTCTGGATTTAACATATCAATATCGGACATATTTACCTTGTTTTCACGCGCGACGCGTTTGGCGGTACTGGGCATAATCTGCATCAGGCCGTTTGCACCGGCCCCCGATTTAGCGTTTGTGCGGAAACCGCTTTCCTGCTTAGTAATGGCCAGCAACAATGCCCGGTCAATAGACCAGCCGCCCATCGGTTCCCAATCGGGCAGGGGATATTGTGCCGAATAAATAATATTGTCGTCGATTTCCAAAATACCGCGGTCTTTTATTAAACTGGACGCCTGAATTGATACGCGGGGCAGTCCGTACGCCGTTGCCACAGAATTTATTGCGTGCAATGTGCGGTCAGAAACCTTGGCCGTAATCATATATTTCAGATATTGTTCCGCGCGGTCTTTCTGGTCAACCTGTAACAGCCCCAGGGCGATTTTGCCGTACTTGGTTTCGCGCAATGTGTCGATGTCTTCGTCGGTACAGTCCTGTTCGAAAAATTCATAACGCGGGGTGTGTCCCAGCATTACCGACGATAATGCACCGTAAAACGCCATTGGGTGTGCCGCCGCAATTTTCCAGTATTTTTTAGCGGCACTGCGTTCGCCATTGGCGTCCGCCGCACGACCAGCCCAGAATGCGGCCTCGGTCTTTCTGGCGTTGTTTATTTGTTCCAAATCCAGGATTGCACTGAAATACTTTTCACTTTCTTTATATTTTTCTTCCTTGAAATACAATAATCCCATTGCCCACAGGCCGTATTCCGATTTTGCATCGGATGCGACAAAACCCCATTTCTTCGCCAGTTCAAATTCGCCGTTCGTATAATATATAAATGATAAACGTCCCGCCAGGCGACCATAGTCCGATTCGGTCAGTTTGCGCTTGAACGACGCGTCTTCCAGTATCAATCGGGCAGTTTTTGTGGCGCCACTGCGGATTGCGCGCTTGAATTTGGTAATCTTTGTATTGGTGTCCCCAGTATATTTCTTTGCCGTCCAGGTTTCCGATTGTGCCGTTTCGATAGATGCACCGCCACTGATTGTGCGGGGGACATATGGCTTGCGAACGGTTGCCTGTTTTATTTTGGCCAGTTTTGCCATACGTTCTGCACCCGGCATATCATAATATTTTTCCATCCAGGATACCAGTTCTTTGCCACGGGTGCGATATGTCTTGGATATGAAGCGTTGGTATAAAACCTCGTTCATCAATAATGGATCGGATAGTTGCTTTTCCAATTTTTGTGCCGCGGAAATTTCTTCTTCGCTTTGCAACAGGAAAATTTGAGTGTATAAACTTGCGTCCGCGTCGGACAGTACATTGATATCAGGCCGGTCGGCGGCAATCGCCGCAAACGGCAAGAATATTGCTATTAAAAATGTGAAGATTTTTTTCATATGTCGTGTCAAAATAGTGATGTTTTTGGCAGTGGACAAACGGTCGCGGCGTCCGCGTTGTCGTCGGCTTCTGGTATTTGAGCCAGAATTTTCTTGAAATCCGAAATGCGCGAAAATTTACGATATACTGATACAAAGCGCACAAATGCAATCGGATCCAGATTCAGCAATGAATCTGATACCATTTGGCCGACCATAGTGCTGGTAACAGTATCGTCGGCGGTTTCCGTTTCCAATCTGCGGTGTATTGATGTCACCAATTTTTCAATCTGTTCGTCGCCGACGTCGCGGTTGCGACACGCCAGTTTTATACTGCGACGCAGTTTTTCGCGGTCAAATGCCTCCAACTTGCCACTGTTTTTGCGAACCATCAGGTCACGCATCTGGACGCGTTCGACGGTGGTGAACTTGGCCCCGCATTGATTGCATACGCGACGGCGCCGAATAATGGCGTCTTCGGTATCTGGACGGGAATCAGTCACCCGGCTGTCGGTAGAGTTACAATATGGACATCTCATACTGATATACGGTAGCAATCAAATCCCCAACTGTAAAGAAGAAATTAAATTTCGGGTTCTGGGGCAAAAAATGCGCTTTTTATAAAAATCAAGCACTTTATTTATATTCGGGGTTTGTGCGGCGGCTTTTTAATGGGGCTGTTTTGTGATAAAATATACTTCGAGACCAGAGAGAGATGGAAAAGTACCTGAACCAGATTTTAACGGGCGATTGTGTCGATGTTATGCGCGGAATTCCCGATGCATCGGTTGATGCGGTATTTGCAGATGCACCGTATAACCTGCAACTGGGGGCAAAAACGCTGTATCGACCCGAAGATCAAACTGCGGCACGTGCCGTGCGTGATGCGTGGGACGCATTTGAAAGCCCCGCCGCGTATGACGAATTTACTCGTGCTTGGCTGATCCAGTGTAAGCGGGTGTTGAAGCCGGATGGCGCATTGTGGGTTATTGGTAGTTATCATAATATTTTCCGGGTGGGTGCTATTTTACAGGATTTGGGATTTTGGATTTTGAACGATATTGTTTGGGTTAAAACAAATCCTATGCCGAATTTCCGTGGAACACGGTTTACAAATGCACACGAAACGCTGATTTGGGCGACCCCGCGTAAGACCGGCAAATACACATTTAATTATGAAACAATGAAAAAACTGAACGGCGGCAAGCAAATGCGGTCGGACTGGAATATAAATATTTGTCTGGGCGAAGAACGTGTAAAGGATGAAAGTGGTAAAAGTTTGCACAATACTCAAAAGCCGATGGATTTGTTGCGTCGTGTGATTTTGGCATCTACCAAGCAGGGCGATGTGATTTTAGACCCGTTTTTGGGCAGTGGTACAACTGCGGCCGCGGCCAAGGAATTGGGACGTAACTTTATCGGTATTGAACGCGAAGAATCTTATGTTTCCGCGGCACGTGCGCGTGTTGATGCGGTAACGCCGATTGATTTGTCGCAAATCGAGGTTGCAACCCCAAAGCGGGCCGAGATTCGTGTTGCCTTCAAAGAATTGATAGAAGCAGGGTTACTGTACGTTGGTCAGACATTGGTCAGCCCGCGTGGTGAACGTGTTATGATTACGCGCGACGGTCAGTTGGCGCACAGTTTGCACGGCAAAGCGTCTATCCACGTTATGGCGGCGCGTTTGCAGCATTGTGTCAGTTTTAACGGCTGGGATTATTGGTCGGCCGAAAAGCGCGACGGGACACTGGTTCCGATTGACGAATTGCGCAAATATGTGCGCAGTGTAAAGCGTGATATGAAAAAGGTTGCATAAAAAACGGGGCCGACGCCCCGGTTTTTTATCGTATATGTTCAGACAGTTTGGAAATCAATTTGTTTATTTTTCTGTTGCGGCGACGATATGCCATATCCATTGCATCATTGATTTGTCTATTGCTGGCTGACACATTCAAATGCATACAGGTATCATAATAATCTGATTCCAGTGCCAGAATTTCACAGCGTAATTCACGGAATGCGTTTGCTGCCCGCGTCAGTTGTTCCATATCGTATAGTTTTGCAATCAGTGTCGGGTTGCCAAACGAACGTAATTTGACCAGTAATTTTTGACTGGACTGGCTGGTTGCGCGTGCCGCGTCACGCTGTGAACGGGCGCGTGCAATTTCGCGCCGCAGGCGCGCGCGTTCAATCATATAAAAACCGTCTGTATGTTCGTTTTCCATAATATAAAATCCTTGGTTGGTTATAATGATATACAAAAATCACAGTTTGTCAATTAAAGGATATGTCTTGTATTTTGTTGGGTGGGTACTATATATATGATAAATTCGCGAATCGGGTTTTTGTGTGATATAGTTTTATTTGTAATAAAAAGGGATTTATATTATGGCTTTAATACCTATGGTTATCGAGGAATCGCCCCGTGGCGAACGTTCCTTTGACATATATTCCAGATTATTGCGCGACCGAATTGTTATGATATGTGGCCAGATTGAACCTAATATGGCAAATACGGTTGTGGCACAGTTGTTGTTCTTGGAATCGGAAAATCCAAATGCGGACATTTCTGTTTATATAAATTCGCCGGGCGGTGATGTTTCGGCGGGGTGGGCGATTATGGATACTATGCAGTATATTAAATCGCCGGTATCGACAATAGGTATGGGGTTGGTGGCGTCAATGGGATCGGTGCTGTTGGCGGCGGGTGAAAAGGGCAAGCGTTTCGTTTTGCCAAATACGCAAATTATGATACATCAGCCATTGGCCGGAGCCGAAGGTCAAATTACCGATATGGAAATCCGTATGGCACAGTATCAGAAAAATAAAAAGACATTGATTAAACAGATGTCTGAATTTACCGGACGTAAAGAAAAAGAACTGTTTGATGCAATGGAACGCGATAACTGGATGACCCCGGACGAAGCCAAGGATTTCGGCCTGATTGACGGTGTTTTGAAACGTAAATAATTTTATCCAAATTTGTGGGGAGATTATTGGATATGAGTGACGATAAAATAAATTCTGGTGATACCGCACAAAATGGTGCGCCACAGTTCTGCAGTTTTTGCGGCAAAGCCGTGTATGAGGTGAAAAAACTGGTCAGCGGACGCAATGTCTGCATTTGTGACGAGTGTATAAATCTGTGTAACGATATTATGGCGGACGATATGCGGGCTGAAGCTGGCGCCGATACGTCAAAGTTGCCGACCCCGCGTCAGATTTATAATTTTCTGAACGAATATATTGTCGGCCAGGATGATGCTAAGCGCACGCTGTCTGTTGCCGTATATAATCATTACAAACGCCACAGTGTTGCGGTGAACAGCAATGTTGAAATCCAGAAATCAAATGTTTTGCTGATTGGACCGACGGGCACCGGTAAAACGTTATTCGCGCAAACGTTGGCGCGTATATTGGATGTGCCGTTTGCTATTGCGGACGCAACCACCCTGACCGAGGCCGGATATGTCGGCGACGATGTGGAAAGTGTTTTGACGCGTTTGTTGCAAAATGCGAATTTTGATGTTGAACGTGCGGGGCGCGGGATAATCTATATCGATGAAATTGATAAAATCGCGCGCAAATCGGAAAATCCGTCACTGACCCGCGATGTTTCCGGCGAAGGTGTTCAACAGGCATTATTAAAACTGGTTGAAGGTACCGTTGCAAACGTGCCGGCCGGCGGGGCGGGGCGCAAGCACCCGGGCGAGGCCACAGTTCAACTGGATACGTCAAAGATTCTGTTCATTTGCGGTGGGGCGTTTGACGGCCTGAACAAGATTATTGGGGCACGGACAAATGAACGTGCTGGTATCGGTTTTGGTGCAAACGTTCAATCGAAAAAGGAACGCGAATCCAAAAACTATCTGGGCGATGTTCAGCCCGAAGATTTGGTAAAGTTCGGAATAATTCCGGAATTGGTCGGTCGATTGCCGATTGTTACAACCCTGCAGGAATTGGACGAGGCCGCATTGGTCAAAATCCTGACTGAACCGAAGAACGCGATTGTAAAGCAATATGCCGCAATGTTGGAAATGGACGGCGTTAAACTGACAATAACGGATGACGGGCTGCGCGAAATTGCCAAAAAGGCAGTTGAACGCAAGACGGGTGCACGCGGTCTGCGCAGTATTTTGGAAAAAATATTGCTGGAACCGATGTTCGAAGCACCGGAAAAAGAAGACCTGGCCGAAATCGTGATTGATAAAAACGTCGTGCTGGGTAAAAAGCCGCCGATTGAAATATTGCGCGACGCAAAAAAGGTTGCATAAAAAACGGGGCAATCGCCCCGTGATTTGTGCGTCAAAAATGGTGTTGACGCAGGCGCAGAAATTGGGGTAAAATGAAATTAAACAAATGCCGAAAATAAACCACCGATTAAAAGTGATGGTTTTATTTTTGTAAAAATCCCTGATTTCTGCATTTTTTTACTCCCCATTTTTGCCGAATCCAATCGGTCAATTTTGTACGGCAATATTGGTATCGACTGTATACAGTACCGCGGCATTTGCGGCAGCATCGGTAACAGATGCGGGTGAAAATACTTGGTGGAATTGTACCACTTCTTATGGCGGTAGTATAGCGGAAGATGCCAGTTTGACCCCATCAACATCAACAACGGGATGTTCTGCGACTGCAACAATATCTTATATGGCACGTAATTCACAAAATATATCCCAGTATGTTCAGCGCAAGAAAACATATTGTACAGCGTGTTATAGTGGATATGAACTAACGACGGTAACGGCAACATCAACAGAAGCCACAGATTGTAAAGTAACGTGGACGTATTGTAAAAGGATATGCGATGGATTAGTGTGCGAGGGCAAAACTTCTTGGACCACTATTTCCGGCGAGGGTTACCAAACGCGCTGTAATACATCGACAAACAGATGTGAATATAGCGATTGTTTAAGTGGCTATTATGATGGCGGGGGCAAATTGATATTTGGTGCAGCTCCAAATTGCAAGGCGTGTCCAACACACGGTGAATGTGCTGGTGCGGATAACTTGCCGTGCTGTGACGTAGGTTATTATTTGGTAAATAATAATTATGTGGAAGGTGTTATTACCAATCAGGGCAAGGATTATGACTGTCTGCGTTGTCCGGCGTTGGGTGGGGTGTATGGAACAACAGATAATGGGTGTCCCATTAACGAGCCCGAACCGTCGCATATAACCAGGTGCTATATTCCCGCAAATCGCAGTATAACTGAAACCGCGGGTACATATCAATTTACACAAAATTGTAATTATTCCGAAGATTAGCCAATAAAAAAACGTCCCAATCGGGACGTTTTTTAATAATTATTTTTTTTAGAATCCGAAAACCATACGCTGTTTTGATTGACGTTTCTTTTCGTTGCGAACGGCTTCTTCCTTCATACGTTTGCGTTTTGTGGTTGGTTTTTCATAACGCTGACGTTCCTTCATCTCGCGATACAGGCCTTCTTTTTGCGATTTGCGCTTTGCAACACGCAATGCCTGTTCGACGTTATTGTCGCGAACCAGAACTTTTACCATCGTATATTCACCCCCTTTAACGCATTTTATATTTTTTGGTGGAGCCAATCAGACTCGAACTGACGACCCCCTGCTTGCAAAGCAGGTGCTCTACCAACTGAGCTATGACCCCAAAACTCTTTGAAAGCCCACAAATTTTATACACTTTTGATAATATTGTCAAATTAAAAATGAAAAATTGTGATTGTAATCTTTCACTGGACACGTTTTATAACGCAACTTATAATATATTGCTATGTTAAAGAATGTAAAGAAAAGTATAAAAAAATTGGTCAAGGGCGACGAAAACAACGGTCGCATAAAATGGTCGCTGTATGCGCGCGTATGGCGTGAAATCGGCAAACCACAGTGGCGGTGGCTGCTGGCCGGTGTTGTCGCGACTGTTCTGGCCGCCGCGGCCGAAGCATACACAATAACCCTGGTTCAACAGGTCGTGGACAAGGCGTTTATACAAAAAAGTATGACGCATATTTACTTGTTTGGTCTGCAGGTTATTGCCGCTTTTGGGTTCAAGGGTATATTCAGTTATGCGAAATCACTGCTGATGGCCAAAGCCGGCCTGAACGCCAGTGCCGCTTTACAGCAGCGTATTTACGACCATATGGTTAAAATGAACCTGGCTAAGTTTTATGGGGACGGAATCGGAAAGCATCTGAATTATTTCGGGGTTCAGGCGGGTGCGGTGCTGAATCTGGTGACGGGTACACTTATCAATACGGTTCAACAGTTCGCGACCCTGGCGATGACGCTGGGACTGATGGTGTATTATGCGCCGCAATTATGTGCGGTGCTGATATTCCTGGTGCCGGCGATTATGATACCGATGGTGCTGATTATGCGTCGCCGTCGCAAACTGTCGCGCGAATCGTTTGGTATTGCAAACGATGTATCGCAACATTTGAACCAGACACTGCACGGAATGAAAACAATTCAGGCGTTTGCAAACGAAAAAACCGAATCGCAGAAGTTTGCACGTGTGCTGAATTCTTCTATGGTAAATTCGTACAAGGGAACCCAGGCGTTCGCATTGCAGTCGCCGTTATTGGAACTGATGATTTCAATCGGGTTGTGTATGGCGCTGATTGCGGGTGGTCACTTTATTGTGACGGGGGCGATGACAACTGGTGACTTTACGGCGTTTCTGTTGGCATTGACTGCGGCGTACAAACCAGCGCGCAGTATAACCAGTACCAGCAACACCATACAGCACGGATTGCTGGCGGCCGAAGTTTTGTTTGATTTCCTGGACAGCCGGCCGGATATCCAGGATTCGCCGAATGCCGTCGAATTAAAGCCGGGCAAAATGTCCGTAAAGTTCAATCACGTTTCTTTTGAATATGTGCCGGGTGAACCGGTGTTGCGTGATGTAAACCTGAACGTGCCGGCGGGTAAAGTTTGTGCATTGGTCGGGCCGTCCGGTGGCGGTAAAACGACTATGTTTAATTTGATAGAACGTTTTTATGAACCACAGCGGGGTACGATTGAAATCAACAAAACTGATATTAAAAAGTTCACGTTGCAATCCCTGCGAAATAATATTGCCGAGGTTTCACAAGACGTATTCCTGTTTAATGGTACAATAGAAGACAACATAAAATACGGCGCGCCGAATGCCACACCGGATCAGGTAGAGGCAGCCGCACGTGCCGCAAATGCGCACGATTTCATTATGGCGTTTCCGCATAAATATAAATCTATTGTCGGCGAAGGCGGTGCGTTACTGTCCGGCGGGCAAAAGCAACGAATCGCCATTGCGCGTGCGATATTAAAAGATGCGCCGATTTTATTGCTGGACGAAGCAACATCAGCGTTGGATACGCAAAGTGAAAAATTGATTCAATCCGCATTGCGCGACCTGATGCGGGGGCGTACGACGTTTGTGATTGCACACCGCTTGTCAACAATATTGGATGCGGATATAATATGTGTTGTAAAGGACGGCCGTATAGTAGAGCAGGGAACTGACGCCGAACTGTGCGAATTGGACGGTGAATATAAAAAACTGCGCGATATTCAGTTCAAAACAACAACTGATAAAAAACGTGTCGTCAAAACAAAGAAGGGAAAATAATACCTGATGCAACCGATTGTGGATATTAAAACTTTGGCAATGGTTGGATGTGTGCGCACGGCTGGTGGTCGTTATGTATTAAATATTCGCGGCGCGGGTGGTAAACTGCGGCGTGTTAAAAATATCGGGTTTGGTACACAACCGTTTGAGGTTATTGCCCAGTTCGCCGGAACGCCGTTTATTGCAATAAAAAAATATACGGCAACGCCGCGTGGTGTTATTCCGAAATTGTACCTGTTAAATACGGCAACCGGACTGGTTGATGAATCAACACGGGACGGCGTCGGGGCGATTGCGTTTAATCCAATGACGAAACAATTTGCTGTTGCGGCCACGATACCGCAGTCAATCGGTGTTGTCGGTAATCAACAGAAACCTGGGGACGCGGGTTATAAAAACGTTCCGCAAATTGTGACATCTGTGACAAATGGTACCGCAATACAAACGATTGTACGTCCGCCGCGTCCGCGTCGTCGGAAAAATAAAATGCGTAAAATAATGCGTCGGCGCGGTGGGGTGAAAAATATTGTTGCATCAAAAAAGCGTGCCCCCATACGCGTGGCGGTTAAACAGCCGGCGTTATCGGCAAAGATGACGGTTCCATATTCATTAAAACCGCGCCAAAAAATAAAATATAATGTATTGCCGCCAAATGTAATTGCAGCGCGCCGTAAATTTATGCAGATGCAGTTACAGCGTAAAACAATGAACGCGATTCAAATGCAATATTAAAAATGAATCCCGCCGAATTTATCGGCGGGCTATGCCGCGATTGTGGAAACATATATGACAATCGCGGACAGTTCGTGTCCCAGCGGATATACATCTGCCGGTACGGCGGACAGTTGTCTGGTATCGTCACCGACCGGTTCGTGCATAATGTATGCGCCGACAAATACGGCCTATACTGATGAAACTGGTACGTATGAATTTACATCCGCCTGTCCATTGGGATAATATGTAAAAACGGGGCACGTGCCCCGTTTTTTATTTTACGGTTAAATCCTTGCCCTGGACATCGACATAGACAGTGCTGCCTTCGCCAATTTGACCGGACAAAATTAAATCCGCAATTTTATCTTCGACCGCCGACGTAATCAGACGCTTTAACGGACGGGCACCAAATACCGGATCATATCCGTTTTCGCCCAGCCATTTTATGGCCTTGTCCGTGACGTTTAATTCAATGCGACGTTCCGCCAGGCGCTTTTCCAGATTGTGCAGTTGAATCTTTACAATGCCGGCCATTACATCTTTGCCCAATGGGTTAAAGAATACAATTTCATCAATACGGTTGATAAATTCTGGACGAAAATGTTTCTTTACCGCCGCCATATCAGGCAGGTTGCTGGTCATAATTATAATGGTGTTCGTAAAGTTCACCACGTGACCCTGGCCGTCGGTTAAACGTCCGTCGTCCAATATCTGCAGAAAGACATTGAATACGTCCGGGTTTGCTTTTTCAATTTCGTCGAACAGCAAAACCTGGTACGGACGACGACGTACGCTTTCGGTCAAAACGCCACCCTGTTCGTATCCGACATATCCCGGGGGACTGCCAATCAGACGCGATACGGAATGCGGTTCCATATATTCACTCATATCAATACGGGTCATTGCGGTGTCGTCGTTAAACAGATATTCGGCCAGTGCCTTGGCAACTTCGGTCTTGCCGACGCCGGTCGGCCCCAGGAACATAAAACTGCCCATCGGACGATGCGGATCGGCCAGACCCGCACGACTGCGTCGTATCGCACGCGCAATTACGGTCAGGGCGTGATCCTGGCCAACAACACGCTTGCGTAATTCATCTTCGATATTTAACAGTTTTGATTGTTCTTCGACACTCAATTTATCGGCCGGGACACCCGTCCATTTGCTGACTACGGCGGCAATATGTTCCGGCAGAACGGTTTTGTACTCCTTGGATTCCGCGTTCATATGGCGGATTTTTTCTTCCAGTTCTGGAATCTTGCCGTATTGCAGGGCAGATGCTTTTTCATAATCGCCGTTGCGCATTGCGGTGGCAACTTCGGCCTTGGCTGCGTCCAGTGTGGCCATTGCGTCAGACAGCGCGCGCATCTTTTCCTGTTCGGCACGCCATTCGGCGGTCAGTTTGGCAGATTCGGCCTCGGTATCCTTTATAATTGATTCCAATTCGCGCAGGCGTTTTTTGGAATCTTCATCTTTTTCTTTTTTCAGTGCCTGTTGTTCTATTTTCAACTGCATCAGGTGGCGGTCAACCTCGTCCAGTTTTTCCGGCTTTGACGCAATATCAATACGAACACGGGCGGCGGCTTCATCAATCAGGTCGATTGCCTTGTCCGGTAAAAATCTGTCTGTGATGTACCGGTTGGACAGGCGTACCGCCGCAACCAGTGCTGCGTCAGAAATACGGACACCGTGATGACCCTCGTACTTTTCTTTCAAGCCGCGCAGAATTGAAATCGTGTCATCAACCGTTGGTTCATCAACATAAACCGGCTGAAAACGGCGGGCCAGGGCGGGGTCTTTTTCAATATATTGACGATATTCATCCAATGTCGTCGCGCCCAGACAGTGCAATTCGCCACGTGCCAACATCGGCTTTATCAAATTGCCAGCGTCCATACTGCCTTCGCCTTTGCCGGCGCCGACCAAAGTGTGCAATTCATCAATGAACAAAATAATTTGACCATCGGAATCTTTGACCGCTTTCAGTATTGCTTTGAATCGACCCTCGAACTGGCCACGGAACATTGCGCCCGCCATCAGCGCGCCCATATCTAACGACAACAGTTTCTTGTTCAGCAAATTTTCCGGGACGTCGCGTGATACGATTCGTTCGGCCAGACCCTCGACAATGGCGGTTTTACCAACGCCGGGGTTCCCAATCAGAACCGGATTGTTTTTGGTACGACGGGACAGTACCTGGATAGTACGGCGAATTTCATCGTCGCGTCCAATTACTGGATCCAGTTTTCCATCCGCCGCCAATTTGGTAAAATCGGTTGTATATTTTGCAATCGCCTGTTCGGGCGTTTCCTGCATTTCTTCTGGATTCATTGTATTTATGTCTCCTTGCTTATTTTTCAGTATATATAATAGCATTTTTCGGGTTTTCAAGATACAGGAAATAAAACTTTCCCGACGTTCTTTTTTATATTATCCTGGACTATGACAACAGGGGGCAGGGCAGAATGATTGAATTTTCAAATGATGATATTTTACAAATAGAACAACACGGTTTGACACCAGATGCGGTGGCGGCGCAACTGGACGCGTTTGCGCGCGGATTTGCGTTTTCAGATATTGTCGCACCCGCCACGGCCGGTGACGGCGTTATACAATTAGACGCGGAAATGCGCCGTCATTATATTGATATCTATGAACAATATCGACGTACGCACAGTGTGGTGAAATTTGTGCCTGCATCTGGCGCGGCAACGCGTATGTTTCGTGACCTGTTTGAATTTTTGAATACCGGTGCGCGAAATACGGTGACGGATGCTGTGCTAAACAATTTATCCCGTTTTGCGTTTTATGCCGATTTGAAAAAATTTTTACCAGATACGCCGACCGACACCGATATCATAGAACGCATTGTTACGGACGCCGGATTGAATTACGGCCATATGCCAAAGGCACTAATAAAATTTCATCGCTATGCAGACGGTGCGCGCACGGCGTTAGCGGAACATTTGGATGAAGGCGCCGAATACGCGCGTGGTGCGGACGGGGTAAATATACACTTTACCGTTTCGCCGGAACATCGCGCCGGGTTTGAAGAATTGTTGCACCGCCTGGTTCCGGAATATTCCGCAAGGTATGGCGTACAATATAATATAGAATTGTCATATCAGAAAAGTTCGACGGATACCATTGCGGTAAATCCTGATAATACGCCGTTTCGTGACGCGGACGGCCGACTGCTGTTCCGGCCCGCGGGGCACGGCGCGCTGATAGAAAATCTGAACGAAATAGACGCCGACCTGATATTTATAAAAAACATAGACAATGTATGTGCGGCGTCACACCGTGGTGATACGATTGAATATAAATCTGCGCTGGCCGGATATTTGGTTATGCTGCAGTCGAAAATATTTGATTATCTGAATAACACAACTGCGCCGTTGGGCGATGTTATACAGTTTATAAACGACAACCTGGGGGTGCGTTTGTCACGTGACGCAACCCGTGCGGATTGCAATCGGATTTTAGGCCGACCGCTGCGTGTGTGTGGTGTTGTGCGTAATACCGGTGCGCCGGGTGGCGGGCCGTTCTGGGTGCGGGCGGCGGACGGAACGGTATCGCTGCAAATTGTGGAATCGGCGCAAATTGCACCAGACACACGCGATATAATGAATACGTCGCAATACTTTAACCCGGTGGATTTAGTTTGTGCAACACGTGATGCGTCGGGACGACATATTGATTTAATACAGTTTGTTGATGAAAATACCGGATTCATATCGGAAAAGTCCGCGGGTGGCCGCCCATTGCGTGCAATGGAACGTCCCGGATTATGGAACGGCGCAATGGCCGGATGGAACACAGTATTTATAGAAGTTCCGCCCACAACATTTACCCCGGTAAAGGTTGTGGCCGACCTGTTGAGTGCGCCGCATATCAATGTGTGATAAAAGATGAAAACATTGCTTGACTTTTGCGGAATTTTAGTATAAATTATGCCGAGTTAAAAGGATTATAATATGCCACGCGTATGTAAAGTTACAGGTAAGAAAACACAGGTTGGGATGAACGTTTCCCACTCTATGCGCCATACAAAGCGTACTTTCTTGCCAAATTTGCAAAAATTAAAGTTTCACAGCGATATCTTGAATCGCGATTTTTCACTGCGTATTTCTACGGCGGGTTTGCGTACATTGACCAAGCACGGCGGATTGGACGCGTATGTTATGTCAAAGTCCCCGTCCCGTCTGACCCCGGAAATGGCGGCGATTAAAAAGGCGATAAACAAGAAAATCGGTGCGGCCGAAAAACCAGCAAAAAAGCCGGTGCACAAGGCAAATCGCAGTGCCCGTCTGGTAAAAAAGGTTGAGGCACGCAAAGCCGCGGCAAAATAATTTGTCGTGGGTTCGCCCTTTGGCCCCGTGGCGGAATTGGTAGACGCGCTTGACTCAAAATCAAGTTCTGCAAGGAGTGTCGGTTCGAGTCCGACCAGGGCCACCAGAAATAAAACACCCCGCAACGTCGGGGTGTTTTTGTGGCCCGGGTCGGACGAGAAAGAGTCCGACCAGTAATCGGGTCCCGCAAAATTGAAAATTTTGTGGGTAATTTGTCACCAGAAATAAAAATGTCCCCCACGGGGGACTTTTTATTTTCACATTCTAATAGTACGCAAAATACAAACTTGTATCACCCTGTGGTGATACGAATTACACACTATTATGTTATAATCCCGTATCAGCCCCACACTTATCCACAGACTAGTCCACTGGGGTTATAATAGTTCCACCCGGTGGTGTTACAACAGTTTCACCACCCGGTGGGATAATTGTATATGGAACATATGCACATTTATCTGTTGTTATGTCATATTCACCAGTTGAATCTGAAAACGGGCCATTTTCCCCATCCAGCCAACAATCAGCAATGTTTTCATTATCTGCTGGGTCGCTGTCACCATAAAAACTTTCACCGGCCATATTAGTATATGTGGGACAACGTGTACACCCCGACGAGCCATATGAATTAGATTCGCCATAATAACCGGCTGAACATACATATCCAGCGTTTCCAACACTTGTCGTGCGTCCCCATTCATTACATAAACATCCACTATTATTAGATTCAACCTGACTATAGCCGCCACCGCAATACGCATCACACTGGCTAGACGATGGCGGCAGCGTTATTATTACTGCGTGCAAAGGGCAAGCTTGCGAGGGATATTTTGGACTAACCTGGAAAGACAGTGGTAATGGATTACAAACGCAATGTGATTCAGCTACTGAAGATGGAACGTGTGTATATCGCTGTAATCCCGATGGGTACTATAGAACCAGTGTCGGTGCGGGTCGGCTATGCGGTGTGCTGAATGTCCAGAAAATGCAACTTGTTCAGATGGTGTAAGTGTCTGCTGCAATGTAATGCATTATCCTGTAACAAATACTTATATGGCCCCCGGATTGACAGGAATGATAACAGAATACACTTGTCCAGAATGCCCGAATTATCAAAGATATTCTCAACCAGAAGGTGGAATTATGATGATGATACCAGGTATGACAGATCCAAACACGTGTCCATTGAATATTGGGGCTTGCTATATACCAGTAAATACATATTCCAGTGACAGCAATGGAAAATTTCAGATTGTAAATGGTAATTGCCATTATGAGGAATAGTTATTTTAGCGGTATAAATTTAATAAAAATCCGGCCACATATGGCCGGATTTTTATTTGCCCCAGAATTTGCCGATTGTATAATCCGCCGCCAGGGGAACGGATAGTTTAGCGACGTTTTCCATTGCGGCCTCGATACGGGTGGCAAAGTCCGTGGCCACGTTTTCATCGCACTCAAATATTATTTCATCGTGCACCTGCATTATCATACGTATTTTATCCGCGTTTGGGCGCATAATATCACGTTCTATATCAACCATCGCGCGACGCATCAGGTCTGCTTCAAATCCCTGAATTGGCGCATTGACCGCGGCACGCAGTGCGTATGCGCGGGTGCGTGGATTTCTTACTTCGGGCAATTCAATTCTGCGCCCCCACGGGGTATAGACGCACGCGTGCGCCGTTGCAAAATTTTTTATGTATTCTATATAGTCGCGTATTTCCGGCAGTCCCGCCATATACGAATTTATTATTTCCGATGCGGCGCCACGCGATATCCCCAGTTGACCCGCCAGCCCAAACGACGATATTCCATATATAATTGAAAAGTTCACGGTCTTGGCCGCCCGGCGTAAATCACGCGGAACCGGTGCGTCGGCGGCAATTCCAAATATCTGGCGTGCGGTTTGTTCGTGGATGTCAGCCCCGGAATTAAACGTTTCGCGAAATGTTTTAACATTAGCCACATCCGCCAACAGGCGCAGTTGAATCTGGGAATAGTCCGCCGATATCAGAACCCGACCCGTCGGCGCAATGAAACATTTGCGTATTTCTTCGCCCAGTTCGGTTTTTATCGGTATGTTCTGCAGGTTCGGGTCACGACTGGACAGGCGGCCAGTATTGGTGCTGGTCTGCAGATATGTTGTGTGAATACGTCCGTCGGGTGCGATTTGTCGCGGCAATGCGTCGGCGTATGTTCCCGCCAACTTTGCGATTGAACGCCAATTTAATATTTTTTCAATTATTGGGTGAACGTCAACCAATTCGTTCAGGGTTTCTGCGTCAGTTGAACGCTTGCGATTAGCGGGCAGGTTCAGTTCATCAAACAAAACGGTGCCCAGTTGTTTCGGACTGGCGATATTAAATTCGTGTCCGGCCAGATTCCAGATTTCAGATTCTAATTTCGTCAGTTGTTCGTGAAACACATTTGACAACTGTTGCAGGCCAGTTTTGTTCACCAGCACGCCTGCGCGTTCCATATGCATTAAAATTGGCATCAGTGGCAAATCGCACGTTTCATACAGTTCGCGTAATTTTTCGTTTTTATCCAACTGTGGCCGCATCAGGTTATACAGCGCCATTGTGATAGTTGCGTCTTCGGCCGCGTATGGTGCGGCAGTATCAATATCTAATGCGTCAAAGTGCATATCCGCGTCACGCGTCTTTGGCGGGAAAAGCGACGCAAACGATATATTAGTGTGGGCCAGATATTTTTGCGCCAATTCGTCCAGACCGTGTCCGTGCAGTGTCCCGTGCAGTGCATAAGACAACAGCATTGTATCATCAATCGGTGTAATTTGGTCGGTATCCCAGCCCGCGTTTTCAAATATATGCAGGTCATATTTCAGGTTATGACCAATTTTTATAATATTTTTATTTGTGAATATGGGCCACAGTTTTTCACGCACAATATCTATATTTAATTGATTGGGGGCGATTTTATTTTCTGCAAACAAATCGTCGCCCGCGCTGCGGTGGCGAATCGGTATATATGCGCCGTGCGTATCGTTTGTTGCCAGTGATATCCCAACCAGTTGCGCATCCAGATAGTTTAGCCCCGTTGTTTCGGTGTCTATTGCAATTTTGTCGGTTGCGGTTGCCAAGAATCTGTCCAGCGCATCAGGGGTTGTAATTGTTTCCCAGGTCAGTTTTTTCATTGTCGCGGTGGCCGATGCCGTTTTGGTGTCATCGCCAGTATTGATTTCACAGTTTGACCCGGCGTACTCAAACAGTTCCGGACGTGGACCGGCGTTGAATTTATCCATTGGGAACAGTTTTTCAATTTTTGCGGCCAATGAATTGCTTTCCAATTTATCGCGAACAAATGCCAGTGCTGCCGGGGTATTAAATATAAACGGCGTAATTTTCAGTCCCGTTAAATCTACATCCGTTTTCAGTGTTACCAGTTGGCGCGATATGTACGCGCTGTCGCGATTATCGCGCAACAGATTTCGCGTACGTTCGTTTTTTACATCGTCCAAATGTTCATACAGTCCGTCCAGTGACCCAAACTGGTTTATCAGTTCGGCGGCCTTTTTGGGGCCAACGCCGGGAACGCCAGGTACATTGTCGGACGAATCGCCCATTAAACTTTGCACATCAATAACTCGGTCGGGGGTGACACCGAATTTCTCTACAACCTGGGGCGTGCGGATTTCACGCTGCTTCATACCGTCGTATAAAAATACGCAGTCGGACACCAGTTGCATTAAATCCTTGTCACTGGTGATAATGCGTGTTGCATCAATGCCGGTGCAGTTTTCGCGTGCCAATGTTGCGATGACGTCGTCTGCCTCAACCCCGGGGATACACAAAACCGGTATTCCCATTGCGGCGACACCTTCGCGTACCAGGTACGATTGTGATATCAGGTCGGCGGGCGTTTCCGTGCGATTGGCCTTGTACGCGGGGTAAATATCCTGGCGGAAAGATATGCGCGATGCGTCAAATACGCATACAAAAGAATCATTTGCCGACGCCGATGCTAATATTGGTAAAACCATATTAAAAAATCCATACACCGCACCGGTCGGCGCGCCGTCCGCGCGCGTCAGGCGACTGTGCACGCCATAGTATGCACGAAATAATATGGAATTACCATCAATCAGCGTCAGCATTTGTTATCCTGTTATGTTGCCCATTTAGAACACATAGCGCAGTTTCAGGCGACCTTCGTACTGTAAAAAGTCCGGCTTTATACCTGCAACGTCATAAATATCTGCGGCGTACAGAACGCGGCCTTCGACGTCAACATCAATCGGCAGAACCGGTATGTCAAATGTCACACCCAGCATACCCTGGTACGCGATAACGGAATCAATATCGACAAAATCATTATCTTTGCCACTGAATACATTACCAACGCCAACACCCAGATATGGTTTAACCACGGGCAGGGGCATTTTTGCATATGCGTTTATCATCCCCAGGTGCATTTCAATACTGTCCGCCTGCAGATAATCATATTCCAGTTCAAAGCGAAAAACCGGGATATCCAATCCGACCACTGCGCCATACGATTGGGCGGAATGAGTAACATCTTTGTCGTCGGCGAACATAGTTGCGGCACCAACGCCGATTGTCGCACCAGCATATACATCAAACAACGCGCCAGCATTTGCAGATGTGCCAGCAAACAAAATGGAAACAACGGTTAGTATACCCGCATATTTTAATTTCATATTTTTCTCCTTTATATGATATTATAATAAAAAAAAGAGATATATATATGCAAGAAAATAAACCGATTTTGATAGTTGGTCTGGGCAATCCGGGGATACAGTATGAACGCACACGGCATAATGTTGGATTTATCGCGGTGCGGCATTTTGTACCAGATGATGCCACGTGGCGTGCGGAACACAACGCGTTGACGTATTCAGATAATATAAAAGGCCACCGTGTTATATTTGCATTGCCGCAAACGTTTATGAATAACAGTGGTGCGGCGGTTGGGGCACTGATGCGATTTTATAAAATTCCGATTGAAAACCTGGTTGTGATTCACGACGATATGGATTTGAAGACGGGCACCCTGCGGGAAAAGGTCGGTGGGGGCAGTGCGGGTCATAATGGTATAAAATCCATAGATTCCGCGGTTGGTTCGGAATATCGGCGAATACGCATCGGCATAGGTCACCCGCGTGATTTGGGATTACCGATTGATCCAGCGGACTGGGTTTTGGGTAAATTTACAGACGCAGAAATGTCGGCAATAAATGATGCAATTTCACGGATAAAATTGTTCTAGGTGGCGTATTTTATTATGGGTCATCTGGGTTAAAAGAAATGTTACCAAGACCCGGCAGGAAGAAACACCCATTGCTGTCACAAAATCTGGTACCGTTGTTCCCGCGCACCATATAGCAATTTTCTTCGCTGGCCGCACCACCCGCACTGGTTGTGCCGGCCGGGCAGGGGTTTGTCTGGTTGTTGTCACACCAATATCCAGGTGAACATTGTTGGAACACGGGGCGCAGGTTTATTGTTGCATTTCCCAACGGAATAGAATCACCTTCCTTCACAGTACTGGGGTTGCACGGGGTACCGTCACCATACGTACAGGAATAATAATTAAATATTTGGCCGGCGTATTCGTCGGTGATACCGCCGGTATAATCCCAGGCGGTACAGTCAAAAGTTGTGGAAGTATCATCTACCGTACAGGATTGTGTTTTATATACTGTCCCAGCGGCATTATAGTAATTTACCTTAACGGTTACATTATCCCAACAGGCATATAATGTCTTGTCACTGGTCAGTTTTGACCAGTCCAGTTGAAAAACACCGTCGGCATTAAAATACAAGTTACCTTTCTCGCAATCTTTATTGTCAGAATACCCCTGAAAGAGTTTATATGGTCGATCTGGTTGCAGTAAATCATCGGGCAATGTTTTTTCCGACCACGATGTGGAATCTGCAGACTTTGCAAATCCAGTATTGTATTTTGCATACGCCGTTTTATCTTCATATCTTGCTCTTTCAAATGGCCAATACAAATCTGTAAGTAAAGTATTTTTCTCCAACTCCAGTGTAAAAACCTGGGCTTCGCATCTATCGTCTATGCCGAAATCTTCTGCATTTCCTGACGGAGAAATCGTAACAACGGTGCTGTTGCCGCGACCCCATACTGTAAATTCTGCATTTCCTTCTTTGCTTTCGTATCCACCGGAACAAGCATAACACCCGCGCGTGGCGTTATTTGATTGCCAATATTCACCTGTGCCACAGTATGCAGTCCAAGGGCAGCTATCAGCCGTATGTCCAGTTGATTCGTCCGCCCATTCCCAAGAGCCCTTGGTTGGGTGGGAACACTGTGTACACTTATTTTTATTATTGCCCGACTTATAAAATCCGTTTGTGCATAATGAACAGGCGGTACCTGTACTATTGGGTTCACACCCCTCGGAACAATTACCTTCTTCATCCCTTGTACAACTGGTCACAACACCTGCTATTGCACTGGTGCTAAAGATACATAGACATAATAGAGTGAAAAAAATCTTTCTCATTTATTCCCCCGCCGTATAGCGCTTTTATGATTAAATTTTTGCACGTTTTTCGCCGTACTGTCAAATGATAAAAGCAACAAATTCAAACCGGGGGTTATTTTCGGCATAAAAAATCCGGCATAATGCCGGATTTTTTAACGTTGATAGTCACTTAGTGGGCGATATTTGTTTATTGTAAATCCCTTGCTGACGAACCACAAACTATCCTGTGGTACTTCTGATGCGGCACCAGGGTGAAAGTTAAAATCGCCTTTGCCCTTAAATTTTGGTGAATAGTCAAATAATGGCTCTAAATATCTTCTGCGTACTTCATTTATTATATCTGTTTTACAGGTTGCCCAATCCCCATCCGGCACCAGATATATTGTACCAACGGTCGGTTCATTTACATATGCTTTTGATAATTCACTAATGCCATATTCACCATGGTCTTCATAGCTTATTTCAGAATAATTATCGGGACTAAAATGCAATTCTACATCACGCAATGGTTCTTCTTTTTCACAGCCGCCCATAAACAATGATGCGCCCGCAATACCCAACATCGGGATTATTCTTTTCAGTTTGTATGGTATCGTTTTTTTGAGTTTCATTTTTTACCCCTTGCGCTTGCCGGATTTTTTAACGTTGATAGTCACTTAATGGGCGATATTTGTTTATTGTAAATCCCTTGCTGACGAACCACAAACTATCCTGTGGTACTTCTGATGCGGCACCAGGGTAAAAATCCAAATCGCCTTTGCCCTTAAATTTTGGCGAATAATTAAACATTGGCTCCAAAAGAGTTTGACGCATGTCTTTTATAGTAATGGCAACATAGGTATTCCACTCGCCATCAGGTATCAGATATATTGTACCAATTGTCGGATCGTTTGCATATTCTTTTGCTATTTGACTAATTTGCCCATTACCATTTTCGTCTTTATACCATATTGTGGAAACATCATCACGATTAAAATGCAATTCTACATCACGCAATGGTTCTTCTTTCTCGCAGCCGCCCATAAACAATGATGCGCCCGCAATACCCAACATCGGGATTATTCTTTTCAGTTTGTATGGTATCGTTTTTTTGAACTGCATTGTTGCCTCCTTTGATTGTTGTTGGGCAATGTATTTATTAGGATTTTTTCCCGATAAATACAAAAAAAGCCCGGAAAAAATTCCCGGACTTTTATCCTTGTTCTGACACAAAATTATCATCAGCAACAGTTGATTTCGGTGAAATTTCATCCCCCGTTATCCCCCCCGCGTGACACGCGTCACACGGTGGCCAATCAGGTGTGCCACCCGAATAAAAACGATAAAGATTGTTTTCTCCAATCATTTGTTTTTACTGACCAATATTTTTGTACCGCTTGTTCGTTCATTTATAAATATATGACGAATTTTATAAATTGTCAAGTGTTTGTCAATCATTATCGTATCAACCAGTTGGCCGGGGATTGCAGTTCACAGGCAGTTGGTTCTGTATCACCAACCGTTTTCAACCATTGCCACGCATTTGTATATGTTTTGTTGCATTGCGAAATATTTTGCGTTTCAGATTGTTCCAGATAGAAACTGGCTGGTATTTGGGTTATGGTTCCAGAAAATGTGTCGCCGTTTGCATTTTGGGTGTATTGCGGTGTCATATAATTTCCGGACTTTGTCACGACAATATAGTTACCAGTGCACTGAACCGTTTTTCCGCCGGGATATGGATCGGCTTTATCGTCACCGGCGCTGGTGGTGCCGTTACAGAACAGGAATCCAATGCCAGAGCCATAATATCCGCCACTTAAAGGGAACGCCATAACAAACGTTGCATCGGCCGGCAGGCACAGACCCTTGGCATCTGGAACGGTACCGTTGCCCATTGCGTCACTAGCCTGTGCAGTTGGTGTGATGGGTTGCGAAGCGTGGTTTGAATTCCAATAGCCCTTTGTAGCCGTCCAATAAACGCCGGTGATGCTGTTATCGGTGGTTTCACCCAGCAGGCAGCAGTTTCCAAATGCATCACGGGTGCCCGACTTGTTGTCATCCAGTTTGCAACAATTATTGTACTCACCGATTCTTACGCGCCACAGTTTGTCTAATGGGCATATCTGACCATCATCCGATATATCCGTACGTGAAAGGCATACGGATGCCTGCTTGTCGCTGTCCCAATATGATATGTATCCAGGACCGCACGACGTGTCACGACAACTGTCCAGAACGTCTTCGGTGTTTGTGTTTTTCGCAAACCAAGACAGCAGGGTTTCTGGTGCATCCTCAACCGGGATTTTAATTTTGTTATGAGAGTTGTCTGCCTGCAGATTGACGGACGGATGGGTTTCACAATTACCCCAGATTTGTTCCGCCAGGCGGCATACCTGGCATTCATCAGACGATATACGTGAATATTCGCCGGTTCCTGCGTCCCAACCGCATTCGTTTGAGCATATATCATATATGCAGTTGTTGGTTATCGGGTTGCCGTCTTCGTCTTCGGTATCAATTATGCACGATGCATCGGTAAAACCTGATTCCAGTTCGTCGTTGGTTATGTCATATACACTACCGTACAGCATTGAATAGAACGAACCGTTGATATCGTCTATTGATGAGTCCTGCAGTTCGGTTATCTTGTTTATAGAACTAATTCCGGCGGATGCAACACAGTTCACGACTTCGTCCCAACAGGCGGTACGATTGATAATCGCCTTTCTATTGACGGACGTTTGAATATCTTCGCACAAGCCAAAGTTGCCGGAAATGGATTTGCACGACTGTATGATGCAGTTGCGACCAACTTCGCGGCAGGTCTGCAGAATTGTTTCGTATGTTTTGTCGGTGGCAATTTCCGTCATACCAGACGACCAGTCGGTACCGCCATCGACCGTATCCAGCAGTGCGGTACAGGCCATTTGAACCTCGGAACACATTTGATTTACGGTTTTATCTGCTTCAACCCCGAAAATAGACAGGGCGCGGGCATCGAAATCTTCCAGGGAATCGGCGGCGTCATTTAAGCACTGGGTCGTCAGTGTTGTACAACTTTGACGGACGTCTTCCAGTTTGCTTTCCTGAGCCAGTTTGATTTGTGCCAACGCGTCTTCAATAAATGCGTCCCATACATAGTCGGCAATATCCTGGCAGTTTTCTGTCGCGGATTCCAAATATTGCTTTTTCGAATTTAGATATGAAACAAATTTTTCGTTGCCCGGTGCGCTGGTCCAGGTTTGATTCCCCTGTGGCCGGGTTATCAGGGTACCCAAATTTACCAGGTTTGACGTCAGAATTGCTTCACCCGTGGATGGGTCGATATACTGACCGCTGATGTCCAAACATTTTTGCAAATCAGTGCCGCATACCGACGTGTTGGTCAGCATATCCAACATTTTCTTTTTACAGGTCAAAATATCATCGGAATTACGCTGTTGATATATATCCAGTCGCGATATGTCCAGCAGGGCGCTGCCCTCACGAATTTTTTCACGCGCCAGATCCTGTTGCGTCTGGTATGTCTTGGACACAGTGTTGCAGTCCTGTTCGATTGCCATCTGATATCCACTTTCCACGATGTCCAATGCATCCTGGGTGCATACTTCCAATGCCATTTCACGGCAAACGGGCAGGGCGGCCTGGTATAATTCTGTGCCAGATTTTGTCGTTGTTGACGCGCCAGCCAGTGAATCAACACTGTCAAATGCAGCGTCTACATTTAACGATAATGAAATTGGCGCCAGATTAGAATCCATAGAACTGGTGTCAAATGTCGAATTTAATTTATCAGAAATTTCATCCAATAATTCTTTGGATGCGGTTGAGTCTTCTTGTTGAAATGCCAGTTCGCCCTCGGTTGCCTGGAATATCGCTTCTGCATCTTCTTTGTCCATATTTACAGTCAGCAACCGTTGATTAAAGTCCAACAGTTTATCTTCAACTTCGGCCAGTTGCTGTTTTACGGAATCAAATTCGTTCACACGTGCAGAACAGGCACAGCGCTTTAATTGACTGTCCTTGTTTGCGCAAAATTCATCCATACAGCTGTAATAAACCTCGCGACAGGTGGTGTAATCGCGGTTCATTATTTCTTCGGCGGTGACAGTGCCAGCGCGTGATATGCGCGAAGAATTGGTGCCGGTTGCGCGCCGCGCAGTTGTGGCGGATGTCGCTGTGCTGGTTGCGGCGCGACTGATTGCCGCACGTGCCGCGGCAGATGTGGATGCCGTACCGCGTGCCGTGGATGATTGCGTCACTGTGCCACGTGATATTGTTGTGCCACCAGTTGTCGCAGTGCGTGAAACGGTCGGGGTTGTACTGCGTGTGGTGATTGCACTGCGCGATGGGGCGGAAACAACGGTGGTGGCATTTGTCGTGCCCGCCCGCGGCATAACGGTCGAAGTGGTGCGGGCGGATACGGTTTGCGACGTATCGGTCGCACTGCGCGCACCAGTTGTATCGCGGACAACAACATTAGTGCGCGTGGTTGTGCCGGACTTTGTTCTGTCGCGTACAGATACGCCAGTTGCAGATAAATTCGTTGAACGCGATATGCCAGACGTAGTTGTCGGTTGCGCTTCGGCGGTGTTATTGCTAGATTGTGCACGGGTCACGGTTGTCGTTGCACCACGTCGTGTTGCAGCACGCGCAACATCTGACGAATCGTCAGCAAATGCGCCGCACGTAGCCGCACATATAAATACCGCCAGGCAACCAATAAAAAGCCGTTTAAGTCCTTTCATTCCTTGCTATATCGTAATGTTAGCAAAATTTTGAAAAGTCGGGCAAGGGTTTTTATTAGAGAACAGATAACAGAGAACAGATAACAGAGAACAGAGAACAGATAACAGAGAACAGAGGTGTGATGGTGCGGACGGGGGGAATCGAACCCCCACGGATTATTATCCACAGCATCCTTAGTGCTGTGCGTCTACCGTTTCGCCACGTCCGCCAAGGTTATATTTTTTCTTTGCAATTCTTGCAAGAAGCATTTTTATTTTCAACCTTTTTATGATACAATATATGCGATATCTAAATAATAATGTAGGGGACTATAAATGAGAAAGGTTTCTTTATTTGCGTTGATGTTGTTGACGCCAATCGTGGCAAATGCGGCCGGAACGTATTATTCTGGATATACAAATGCGTATCAGTCGCCACAAACACGTTATTCCACGCAGACATATGCCCAACGTCAGACCGGTTATGCCAGCCGATATAATAATGCGTATAATACATCATATGCGTCCAGGTATAATAATAACACCGCCACATCCGCGCAGCAGCAAAATACCGCCACGTCAAATCAGGCGACCACATCTGCAAATAAAAAATCTGGATTTTGGCTGGATGCTGGCATAAGTCACGAAATGGCACAGTGGCAGTTTGAAATGGCTCAGTCCGGCAGTATATTGAGTTATGATAATGTCGGCTGGAACGTTCTGGACGTCAGTGGTGGATATGCGTTCGATGTTGGCAGCACGACTTTACAGATTGATGCCGGTTTGAAATATGGTATGCAGTGGGGCGAATCCACTATGTACGACGACGATATTACAAATGGCGGTTTCTTGGTTACAACCTGGATAAATGCCGATGATGGTACCGAAATTGGTGATCAGATTGGCCACGCAATGTCAATCGGTACCAGTCAGGGTGGAAATATGTTGGGCTTTAATGTGGGGTTTGGCCTGACGGATATTTTCAAAATAGGTAATGTTACATTGACGCCATCTGTTGGGTATCGTTACTTAAAATATAAACTGGAAACAGAAAATAATTATGGCTTGTCGGTCGATACGACCGCCTGTTTCCGGGTTGAGGGCAGCGATGAAATTCAATGTGACCCGGCGATTGTTGTAAATCTGTCGGATGGCAGTCAGCAAATTATATGGCGTGACAGTATTGACGGTTCAATGGACGTGCCCGGTAATGCTAGCAGTATAAATACTGGCAGCACGTATTATTATCATCAGCCGGGAACCAGTCATTCGTATGAAACAACCTGGGCGGGGCCGTATATCGCGCTGGATATGGATTATTTGATAAATCAGAATAATTCTGTAAATGGGCGTATAGAGTTGGGATTCCCCGGATATAATTCCACCGGTGACCAGCCGTATCGCTTTGACTGGGCACATCCGAAAAGTGTAGAAGACGATGCTGGTATGTTCAGCGCAATTCATTTCGGGTTGGGCGCCAACTGGCAGACGGCGATAACGGATTCTATTGCATTATCGATTGGACTGACGTATGATTATTATACGGTCAGCGGGGCTGATGCGAAAACCTATCTGAACGGTACATATTATAACGATTGGTATAATATGATTCTGAATTCTGACAAATGGAACGGTGACGAGACCGCTATGTTGAATCCGGATACCGGTGATCCAACTGCAATAAATATCAAGGCGTTGGAAGAACAATGTCCGGGCTGGGTATGTTCGACCAGTGGCGAAATAGAATCGTTCTATAAGTCAATGGGAATTCGCGTCGGAATCAACGCAAAGTTCTAGACAGTTGGTTAAATATGACGAGTATGAAAAAATTTTTGTTCGCCTGTTGCGCCGTGGTGTTTTGTATCACGGCGCACGCGTCTGATTTGTCGGGCGTGGCATCGGTAAATGTTACCAGTGATACCGCTGCCGCGGCCAAAGATATGGCCTTTGACGAGGCGCGGCGCCAAATCATTACGGATGTTCTGGGGCAGTATTCAATACCAGATCAGTTAAATGATGTTGTGAAAAACGCAAAATCCGCGGATTTGATGAATTTGATTGCTGCGTCATCTATTGACGGTGAACAGCAGTCAGATACCACGTATTCCGCAAATATATCTATGACCATAGACAGGGATGCGGCACGTGCGTGGATGACGGAAAACAATATTCAAAATTGGCTGACCGACGGTAACGCGGGCGACAGATTTGTTGTCCAGATTGTTATGACGGACAAGTTGGCCGGATGGATGGAATTGCGTCGTATCGCCCGTGATGAAGGTATTGATTTATCAACAAAATACATAAACGGTAATCAAATCACCGCCGAAGTTCCCGTTGCCAGTCGCAGTGCATTTACCATCGCCATACGCGAGGCCGGATGGCGCTACGCCGACCAAAACGGGGTGTTGCATATAATAAAATAGTTTTTTATGGCGGTGCTGATTTTGAAAAAATTTTTTCTGATTTTAATGTGCTTGACTGTGCCGGTTGGGGCGTTGGCCGCTGATGCTGATGATAAAGACGCATTATTCGGTGTTTCACACGATGCCCAGAAATTACAACTGTCGGTGCGGCGCATCGGGCTGGATTGGTCAAAAACACAGGTACAAAATGCCGAAGAATATCAGGATTCGCCCGTGTCTGCCCTGAATGCCACCAGCCAGGATTATATCAAGGGCGTTTTTGATACCATTTTGGAATATACAAAAAACAAGTTCAAATGGGACAACAGTTTATTTATGGAATACGGCAAAACAACGCTGAAACCGTATAATGCACCGGCGACAACCGATGAAAACGCCGATAAAATTCTGTTTTCCAGTGATTTGTCTTATGAGTGTTGGGAATTTGCTGGATTGAAATTTGGTCCCACCGTTCGTGCGGCATATGAAACACAATTTGCGGACAGTGATGATTCACCGCGCCAGAATATTATCCGTAACAGTGCCGGTATTTCGCTGTTTGACCATAAAATTATAAAAAGTTTATACCTGACCGGGATACACGAATATGATTTTACATATGCGGGTGCCCAGAACAGTAAAATCGGTGCTGAATTTGGTTGGCGTTTGGAATATACTATACGGCCGGGTGTTAAATTATCATCGGATGGATATTATCGTGAATACTTTTCTTATTCCGAATATGTGTCAACCGACCTGGAACGTGATTTAAGCGCGGTTATCCGATTTGATACGAATTTGTGGGGTAACTTTACAATGGGACCATATGCCCAATACAGGTTGGCGCGTGCGCGTGGCGCAGAACATTATGGCAGCAACCTGATATTTGGAATATCTTTTAATTATATTACTGATTTTCTGCTGTAATGCAGCGTCAATTTGTTCCAGTATTTACTTTACTACACTGAAGTTTATACGTGCACCACCACCCATTTCATCTGTTATGCGAACAGTGTGCGTGCCGATTGAAACGTGATGGGTAAATGTTTGCCCCGATACCGACGTGCCAATCATTTCATCGTCCAAAAACCAGAATATTTTTGCGGCGGGCATATCCGATACTGCCTGGAAAGCGACGGGTTCGTGGTTTTTATCCGATACTATTATCGCGCGTGTTCCATCCAGCGGGGATGTGATTACTGGCGCGGCGCGCGTTTCGACTATATCGTCCAGGTCGCATCCCGGCATAAACGGGGGCGGGGTGTTGCGTGTGATTCCGGCACGACGAAACATATCCAGATATTCAGCATCCCAAAATTCAAAAACGGCCATATGGGTGGTTGCGGCGTCATATGTGCACGCGCGCAGTCCGGTTGCGTTGTCTATGGGAACGGCGCGATAGACGGACGATGTTTCAATCGGCGATTTGCCGGGAATAAAATACGCGCGCACGGTTTTAGGACAATATTTCCCGGCCAGGCCCCCGACCCCGTCGCACATTTCTATTCCCGCTATGTTCAAATTATCCCGCATAAAGTTATTGTTATGCAGTGGTGCGCCGTTTGCGGTGTAATACTTTTCAATCGTTTCGGCCAATGAAAAGTATATTGGTGCCGCGGCTTTGGCTCCGCTGAATGCATTGTTTGGTGTGCCGTCAAAATTTCCGACCCATACAACCAGTACAAAATCGCCAAATATTCCCGCAGTCCACGCATCGCGAAATGATGAAGATGTTCCTGTTTTCCAATAGTGGCGTAAAGTTTCTGTTTGTTTGCGTGCAAACGGAATGTTCTTTGTCGGGGTCGATTGGCGTGCCAACATATCCAGGGTGATAAAAAATGCTTCTGGCGTCAGAATTTGTTTCCCGTCGCCACGCGGTGTGTCTGTATTCGTTATAATATCGTAACGCATTCCCAGATTTGCCATAGTCGCATAAATATCGGCCAGTTCGAACATTGAAACTTCGGCGCCGCCCAGGGCGACGGATATTCCGTACCATTCTGGCGATTTCAGGTTTGTCACCCCGGATGCCGCCAGTATGTCATAAAAATTTCTGGTTCCGATTTTCCGTAACAAATTTATCGCTGGAATATTTCGCGAATGGGTCAGGGCATCCCGCGCCAATACAGGACCGTAAAATTCACTGTCTGCGTTTTCAGGGGCATACACGCCAAAGTTGATTTTTGCGTCCTTTAGCAACGTCATTCCGTGAATATACCCCATATCCACCGCTGTGGCATAAATCAACGGTTTCAGTGTAGAGCCCGGACTGCGGCGCGCGTGAACCCCATCGTTTTCGCCGTAAATAGATTTATCAAAATAATTTGCCGATCCGATATACGCCAATGTTTCCATTGTCTTATAATTTACCAATATTGCGGCGGCATTATGTATGCCCAGATGGGCGCGCGAATTTATCTGGTTTTGCAATGTGTGTTCCATCGCACTCTGCAGGTTCAAATCTAGTGTCGTATTTACAACAGAATCCCGTGCACCAAAATCGTTCCAATAGTTGCGTCGTTGTGATATTTCATAATTTATAAAATGCGGCGCATAAAACGGTAAATCTCGTGTTGTGCGTACGTTCAGTGGCATATTGGCCAATGTTTCCAATCCGGCGTCTGTGGGATTTATATCTATCCAACGACGAACCAAATCACCACGCATATTCATTATATTGGCCAGTCCCGCATCGGTGTTCAGTCCGCGTTTTGTCGGATTTTGTGGAATTGTTGACAGTGTTATCGCCTCTATCTTGGTCAGGTCGCGCGCTGGTTTGCCAAAATATATCAATGATGCCGCGCCAATGCTTTCAATATTGCCGCCATATGGCGCCAGGTTTAGATATGCTTCTAAAATTTCGTCCTTGGAATAGAACAAATCTATATAAATAGCCGCGGCAATTTGTATCAGTTTCCCTGGGATTTTCCGCGTGTCCAGGTCATATTTTATACGTGCGACCTGCATTGTTATAGTTGATGCACCAACTGGACGCGCGCCAGATGTGAAATAATTTTTTGCGGCGCGTACCAGTGCCACTGGATTGACCCCGGGATGAAATTTGAAATATTTATCCTCGTACAATATTGTTGCACGTTGGACATATTCGCTGATATCGGATAAGGGGGTGAACAATCTGTATTTGTCATCGGCGGACAATGTTATCCGCATCAGGTTACCGTTTCTGTCAAAATATGCGCGGCCAAAGTGAGTATCTGATAGCAGCGGCGGGGTGAAAAATATTTTTATAATTGCGTATATAACCAGTAACGCGAATACCAGGCAATACAAAATCCTGTGGCGACGCATATGCGTCGCCACACGTTTGCGTGCACCGTGCAAACTATCTTTCAGATGTTTCATTTAATACCGTAAATGTTCCTGTGCGTCCGGTGGCGCGTATCTGTGGATTATACATAGATTCCGCGGAAATTGCTGGAATTGCAAATGTACCGGACGCGCCAACCTGAACTGTATAGGTGAATTCTGTGACTTCACGTGTCAGGTCGGCATATATCAGGACGCGGTCTTCGCGAACCTCGAAATATTCCGGGGTGCCAGTGACAGAATCCGCGTTTGCAATAAATCCGCCGGGTAACAGGTCCGTAATCGCAATGTTTTCCGCAATATCAGTGCCGCCGCGTGTACGGGCCAATATGCGCACTGTTACAATGTCGCCGATATTGGCTTGTGTTATTCTGTCGCCGTCGGCGTTGTAATATTCGCGTGTTATGTCCAGACCGTTTGTTGTGGCGCGCGATTCCGTCGGATAACCTTGTTGTACCAGGGTATAATACATACGTGTTGCATCGTTGCATTCGGCACAGGTGATATTGATTTTGGTTGCATCAGCGGGGATTTTGGCCGTAACGCCGTCCGCGCTGTCTGTTACAACTGGTACAATTTGTGAATTAGCTGTAACTGTGATGTCACCTGTTTTGACCGCGGCGGTCGAATCGCCGGCCAGTGCCATAATTACCACGGCGGATGTGTACGCGTCAAATGTCCCGGATTTGACATATTCACGCAAGACATCGGATTCGCTTGGATTCTGTGACGTAAATAATTTGTTGGTCAGGTAATAATACATTGCGTCGTTTGCAACATTATTGTCAAACATTGCACTGTATTCAAAACGTGTGTTGCGCGATGTGCTGTATTCCGATATCAAATCGCGTGCCAAATCATCCTGTTTCAGGATTTTATACGCCGCAGCGATATATGCCCCGGTCAATGTTTCGCGCCAGTTTTTGATGTTTTCATCTGCATACTGGGTCAGGGCGTCTATGTAACTGGTCGTAACATATCCATTTTCGGAAATTACATATATTGCGTATGCGGCGGCACGGGCATATTCGGCGTCAATTATATTGCCACCCGCAAATGTGCGCAGAAAATCCACCGCCCGTGACAGCATTTGTGTTGGAACAGTAAATCCAGCGTCACGCGCAATGGTCAGGAATTGCGCCACATATGCGGTCAGATACGCCGTATCCGAATCGAATCGGTTATCACGTGTTGTTGTCCCACCAGACCACAATGCAAATGACCCGTCATCGTTCTGGCGATTACGCAATGTGTTTACAGTGTCCGCGATTTTTTTTGCGGATTCTGAACGTGTTGTCCCCAGTATTTTATTATCCGGCATTACCGCATATGGAATTGCGCGCGATACCAGTTGTTCAGTACAGGGATAATCGTAATGTGCCAGATATTCAAACAACGGCATTGCCATTGCGCCCGCACCGTGCGATACGTACAGGTGTCGTGTCGCAAATTCCGGATACATATCAATATTAAAATCGGACACGGTTGTATCGCGTGAATCCACAATACCCGACGTTATATTTGTTGTATATGTCGTTATCGGACGCACGGACAATGTTGTTGTATTTTCACGTGTGGCCAATGTTTTGTCATCTGTGTTTAATGTGGCATTTAATTTTATTTCTGCGTTGCCCAATGTGTCTGTTGCGCGACCAGGGAAAGTAAATAATTTTTCCGCATTTTCTGCAACTGTATCAGACATAGTTGTGGCACCAGTTAAATTCAGCCCACCAGATGTCGTTGCCGCCAGTGATATTTTTGCGTTGGCGCCACTGTTTTCGGTCATATTTGTTACGACGCTGTTTATTTCAAACGTATCGTTTGGTGCCGCAAACAGTGGGGTGGACGTTGATATTACAATCGGTGATTGTACATATACTTCAGTATCTGCCGCGCCGACCGCGCTGGTGTTTGCGGCAACTGCAAACACACGAACCGCGCCGTTAAAGTATTCGGGAATATCGAACGTTACGCTGTCCGTTGCGTTTGCGCGTGCGTTCAAAATTTTTGAATAGAACGCAACAGGTGCCTGGGTGCGACGTCCAAACGGATTTGTTTGAATCTGGTTCACGGCACCGTCGCCACCATAGTCGCCACCGCCGGTTTTGGCATACTCGCGCAGAATTTTGTATTCCGGCAACAGCAGTGACAGTATTTGATATGTGTTCACCTGTAGTGCGGATTTCTGGAAGAAGTGTGCCAGCGGGTTTGGAATCTGGTAATTTGCAACCTGTAAGATTCCGGTGTTGACGGCGAACAGCATTATGCGCGCGTCACGGTTGGTCTTATATTGTACAGTCAGTTTGTTGTCGCGTACGACATCTGGCGTATTCAACTTTATATCTATTTTTCGCGCGGATGTGTCGGCCGAAAATGGCGCGACGGCGTATGCATATGGCGTGGTGAATATGTCACGACTGTTTATATCACGAACAAACGATACGTTGACGTACCCGGTGCCTTCAAATCCGGCGGGAACGGTTATATGCTGAACCGAAGATGTGGATTTTGTATTAAACCATTTGTAAGCGTACACTTTGTCGCGTTCTATTGTTATCAATCCAGCACCTGTGTACGGGGCGGTTATGCTGACCGCGATATCATCGCCAGGGGCATATTCTGATGCGTCCAGTTTTATTTGTAAATCTGCGGGCGTATCTGAAGTCATTGATACGTTTTCGCCACCGGCAACATAATATTCAGCACTGGCCAGAATTTTATCCGCGGCGTCCAAAACCTGCATAAAATATGTTCCGCCAGTTTTTGTGTCCAGTGTTATAGTAGTGCCATCCGCGGGTATATCCAGTGCGGTTTGCGAAACGGTTTTGTCGCGGGATACGGTCTGGTATTTATAGTAGTTATTATAATCTTTGACCAGTGTGGTTTGGTTTTCGCGGCGCAGTATGCGCAATTTTAACCCGTCCGCTGCAATCGGTATTGCGGTGTGGTCAACAGCAATCAGTTTGATTTTGCGTACGGTGTTTTTGTTTATATATGATGTGTCGCCATCAGCACGCCAACCAACCAGATATTTTGCATCGGATACGCGGGTGGTGATATTTGTTTGGACACTGGTGCCGGAATTCGATTCGAATCCGCGTACGTTCAGTGCCAGTGTGTATGTGCCCGATGGTATAGTTCTGTCGAATTGTATGTCCAGTGTTGCGGCGCCGTTGTCGTCCGTTCGCATATCAGGCAGTTCAACAGAATATGTCTGGATACGGCGTGCCGTATTTGTTGACAGCCCAGTATCAGAAATAAAGTTAGGCGTAAATTTATATCCGGCAAAATTATCAAAAGAATATTCGACCGGCGTCAATGTTGCGCGTGCGGCAATGCGTCGATTTGTTGCCGGTGTACCGAATAAATTGCGCAATGATACATTTGCCCGCAGGTTTGACGGTGCAACCCAACCGCCGTTTTCTGATGCGCCCGCAATATTGGCCGTTATTTTCATTGTGTCAGGGACAAATTCCTGAACGTCGAAAGTTACGGTACCTAGCATATCAGCCAATTTGTCATTTGCGGTCAGCGAGTATAAATATGTGTTCCAGGTTCCCAGTGTCGCATCATCTGGAATTTCATATTCTATATCGAACAAGCCGTCCGCGGTCAGTGAAAATGTTTTTTCTAATGTAATGCGGCCGCGTGCGTCACGCATTTGCAGACGTACTGGAATCCCAGCAAGTGATTTGAAAGATTTATTTTTTACAATTCCGCCCAGAACTAACTGTTCACCCGGACGGTAAATTCCGCGGTCTGAAAACATAAATGCGTTCAGTGGTGTTGATGCTGATGCGTACACGCCGTCAACATCAAATTTTGAATATTCTACGTGTTGGTTATATGCGTTGTATGGTATAAACGCAATATCGTCGCCACGTCGTGCAACAACTGCGACGGGTTCGCGCGCGTTACGATATTCTGACCACGGCAGTGCCGGAATTTCCGCGCGCCCGTTGGCATCAGTGCGACCGGCCCAAACATTATTGCCGTTGCGTCCCAGAACAGAAATTTCTACATCTGCGGCTGGTGTGCCGGTTGATAAGTTTGACACAAACACCACGGATGAATTATCCATATTTACTTTGCGTATAATTCCTAAATCAGTCAGCAGTATTAAACGTTTGTCGTTATATTCAGCGGCATTTTCCGATGTGCCGGTCTGGATTATAAATATGCCGGTATTGTCACCGTATGTTCTGTCCAGATAATCGCCCAGGTCAATAGATGCATAATTAGCTGATTTCATAGACGGATTTACAAAAGAAATTCGCTTTTGAAACACCACAGACATATCATATACGCCAAATGCCCAGGACTTAAATTCCATATTTGATGCAAACACATTGTATGTTTGGGATATCAGGTGATTTATTTCTTCGGATTTTACTTTGTACAGGTTCACGTACGCCGTATCAACGCCGCCACGGGCGACAATTCCCAATTCGCGTCCGCCGGCCAATGACAACAGTGCGCCGGACCCAGCAATTTGAACAGATGCGGTCGGATATGGAACGCGCATTACGGATGTGTCGCCGTTTTTCATTTCAAATCCAGTTGCGGATAAAGCCCCAGGTTTTACATCAACATAGATGTATCGTGTTTGCTTGTCGGATACATCGTATGAAAAAGCATACTGATAAACACCGCGTGCGGTGGCAAAATCCATCTGTTTTATATCCAGTTTTTTTGATTCTGATAATACGTCTTCTGTTATTTCATCGTCAGCCCATATATGCACACGCTGTGCGGTGCGTTCTTCGTCGTCACGGTAAGTCGGTAATAAATATACAGTGACATATTGTGACCAATCGGTGTTATCACGCGCGGCCGTCGTGGTGTCAAGCAATATCAACTGTTGTGCGTTGCCGTCATTGTCATCGGCAACGGTCGTGCCCAGCGATGATATTTTGAAAATATTGTCGGCAGCATCAACTGTTACATTTGCGGTCAGTTTTTGTGTTCTGGAATCGCCGTCCAATGCAGGTATGCGATTTAGTTTTACCCGCATAATCTGCGCGTTGTTGGTTATTTTTACTGGTGCTGATATTATAAACGCAGTACGGCGAAAGCGGTCGAACTTTACAGTAAAGTCCAGTTTCTTGTCGTCCAGTTTCATTGATACTTTATCCGCGAAATCAGTTGTATCAATTTCATAATCAAACGATATTACCGCAACACCAATAACCGATTTAGCGTCGTCCAGGGCAGGATACAGGTTAAAGTTATCAACCGTGGCTGTGATATCCGGTGTAGTGAAAGTAAAGCGTGTTGGTGCATCACGCACATCGTCGTTTATCAAGGCCGGATTTATTCGAACTGTGAACTTTGTTCCCGCCGGCCAGGTGCCGTCCGGCGCAAATGATAAATTATTAGATCCGCGAAAATGCCACGTGCCACGTATAAACGGGGTAATTTTTACCTGGTCCGACAAATCCGCATCAACCAGGTTCATTTTGAATGCTGGTGCATACGGACCAGATTCCAGCGTGTATGAAATTATTGCGTCTGCTGGCGGGGTCAGTTCACGGTCATTATTCACGTCTGGGATGCTGTTTTGGGTTGCAAAAAACATAGTGTTGTCATTGGTGAACGTTTGAACCGCCGGCGCGGTTGCCGTCGCCGTCAGTTTTGTGCCGTCTGTTTCCGATGTACTGGTGCGCCACCAAATGAACGCGATTATTCCAATCAGTGCAATCGCACCCGCAATCCAGGCGACGGTTCGCCATATACGATGTGTGTTTTGTTTCGCAACACGTGGACGCGATGTGCGTGCAGCAGCATTTTTTCGGATTGTTTTGGATTGCATTTTGCGTTGCATAAAATACCCCTTCCTGTTGATACAGCAATCATAGACGGGGCTGGTCAATATTACAAGATAAATAATTAAATTTTTGCGACTGCGATTTTTAACTTTAGGATTTTTTGTCATAAGCAACCGGGTGCCGCATTCGCGGGGGAGAGATACGTGTATCTGCCAAACAGCCAAAGGAGTGTATCGTGATATATGGCTATATACGTGTGTCGACTGACCACCAAACAACGGAAAATCAGCGATTTGAAATCCAAAAGTTTTGTGAAAAGCAGGACTTGGTAATCGATTGTTGGATAGAAGAAACTATTTCCGCGACCAAAGACCTGAATAAAAGAAAACTAGGACGGTTGATAAAAAGAATTCAAAAAGATGATTTAATAATTGCGTCCGAGCTATCACGGCTTGGACGTAATTTATTACAAATAATGAGTATTTTGCATCATTGTATGAACATTGGTGCGCGAATATGGACGATAAAGGATAATTATCGGTTGGGGTCTGATATAACCAGTAAAGTTTTGGCCTTTGCGTTCGGGTTGTCTGCGGAAATTGAACGCAATTTGATTTCGCAACGAACCAAGGAAGCATTGGCCCGTGTTCGTGCCGAAGGTAAACGTGTCGGCCGCCCCCGGGGCAGTCGCAATGCCTGCAAGTTAGAAGGACGTGAGAAATATATTGTTCAAAAATTAGCCGACGGCAGTAAAAAAAAGGAAATTGCACGGCGTTTGCGGGTGCATCGGGATACTTTGTCAAAGTTTATTGAAGAACGCGGTTTGGTGTCCGATATACCAGAACAGGTGGCGAATAATGAAGTTGCCTAGAACTTTATACGGCCGCGGGTCATAATGAAAAATTCATCCGTGCCGTATGGATTGTCAACAAAACTGGCGGTAAATGCTCGATATGATACAGAATATTCGATTGATGGACGCGTACGCATATCAACTGCGTAATCATTATATATTATGGCGCCGTTGTCCGCGCGCCCCGTTGGCAGGTGTAAATTCATTGTGCCACCAATTATCGTGTCCGGAACAGATATGCCGAATGACCAGTCGCCGATATTGGCAGATACATCGATTGACGCGGTATATATGTTCGACAGGTTGCTTATCATCGAATTTTGTGATGCACGTGGCGCCCCGAACGCCAGGCGGGCGCGCTGGGTCAATTTTAATTGCCCGATTTCAAAATCATTTTGTGTGCCGACAAATCCAAACAGATTATTGTCGCGTATTTGCAAAAATCCGTCGCCGATGGCGACATCGCTGTTGGCCAGTCCCATTTCAAAATTTCCAATTTCTGCAATTTTTATGTCTTCTGTTGCGCGCAAACGCTGAAATCCCAGTCCCGGATTTTTTATTTCAATAACATCTGATAATTTTGCGTCAAATGCACGACCGTATTTGTCAAAGTATGCAAATTTCGGGTTGGCGTCCATTATGTTATGTGCAATCGCACCAGATACACGCGCCGTTTGTAATGGTTGCATTGCGCCGCCATCTATGGGTACAAGGGGCGCGCCAACCGGGCGCGTTGCGCGTTCCAAATCCAGCATTCCGTGACCGTAGACGGCGTCAACGCCGGGCGTGCCCAAATCGCGCGCTGTTTCAAACAATAAATTTGTTATCTGGGGCGCGGTCATATAGGGAAATGCTTCGCGTATTACGGCAACGGCGGCCGATACAATCGGGGTGGCAAAACTGGTGCCGTTGGCGATTGATGCGCCGGTGTCTATGTTGCTGCCCGGGGCTGTTATACACCAGTTGGCGGTTATACCGCACGCGTTGCTGTATTCGGCCAGGGCGCCCGTTGCGCTGTCCCAGGCAACAACGTTTATAAAGTGACCGCGCATTTCAGGCATTACAACCGGTATTGCGGACAGGGCGCTGCTTTGTTTGTCGGAATCATTGCCGGCGGCCCATACAAATATTGCGTCGCGCGCGGCCGCCGCGGACAGTTGGTTCACAAAATTCGCATCGGTCAGATTTGACAGTTGATTGCGCGACCGCAAATCATTTGCACGCATTGGCACAGACCAACTGGCGTTATATACGTTTGCGTCTGTCGCGTGTCTGATTGCATCACCAATTTCACGGTATGAAACGAAATCCAGATTATTGGCGATTTTATATGAATTTACGATTGCGTTTGGTGCAATGGCACCACCGGCCACGGCCGCGACGGCCGCCCCGTGCCAAGAATCCAAACCAGCGTCCAAAACGGCAATTATTGTGCCGCGTCCTGTGTATCCGCGTGCAATAGAATACGCCAAACGTATGTCGTTATACTGTGTCAGATTTTTTTCGTATTCTGGTGCCGATGTTACCGCGGCCAGTTGTAATGAACTTACGTCGCCACCTACATAGTCCGGTGCGGCCAGGGTGGGCTGATAATATTCCGTGGCACTGTCGCTTCCACCCGCAGCCCCAGACAAGCCAATTAGTGCAATCGCACCACCCAGTATGGTTGCACCCGATAATATCGGTGCCGCAGTGTACAAAAAAGATGGGCTTTTTTCTGGGTGCTGTCTTCTGTATTCCGTGTCAGTACAGTTTTTATTAGACGTTTGTGGCGAAATTTGAAACGCGCCCGCATTTGATGCGGTCACTGCGATAGCGCAAAATATTAAAAATGTACGTACAATTTTCATTTTTTGTCTAAATTATAGTAATACAATTTATAAATTTGTCAAATTTTAGTATAGGAATTTATTTGTTTGAAAAATGCCAATTTTTCCTTGATTTTTATGTGTATTTGGTCTATTATCGGGCTACACGTTTTTACGTGAAGAACACAGTCGTTCAGTAAACGATTTTCTGTCCAAATGAAAATTTGGTTTTTCCGAACGACGAGGATAACAACAGAAAACAAAGGATATACAAATGGCTCTGCCAACATTTACAATGAAGCAGTTGATGGAAGCCGGCGTACATTTTGGACATCATACACGTCGCTGGAATCCGTTGATGACACCGTATGTTTACGGGGTAAAAGATAAAATCCACATTATCAATTTGAACAAAACCGCGCCGTTGTTGCATCGTGCGTTGGTCGCGTTGGAGGCAATCGCCGCCGCGGGTGGAAAAATCCTGTTTGTTGCAACCAAGCATCAGGCCAAAGATATTGTCAAGGACGCCGCCGAACGTTGTGGCCAGTTCTATGTGAATAATCGTTGGTTGGGTGGTATGTTGACCAACTGGACAACTGTTTCACAGTCAATCCGTCGTCTGAAAAAGATGGAATCCGATATTGAAAACGCTGAAAAATTGGGTCTGACCAAGAAAGAAGTCGGCGTTATGACCAAGGAAGTTGAAAAACTGCGCGATATTTTCGGCGGTATTTTGGAAATGCACGGCACGCCCCAGGCGATGATTGTTATTGACGTTCCGCGTGAAATCAACGCCGTTCGCGAAGCAAAAATCTTGGATATTCCGACCGTTGCGATTTGCGATACAAATGCAAATCCGGAATTGGTTGACTATCCTGTGCCGGGCAATGACGATGCTGCACGTGCGACACAGTTGTACTGCGATTTATTCGTTGACGCGATTTTGTCCGGTATTGAAAAGCGTCTGGGCGGTGCGGCCGGTAAAAAGGTCGAATCCGATATGGCGGACGCTGCGGCCGAAGATTTCGAATCCGATGTCAAAGAAAAAGAAGCGCGTCAAAAGTCCAAAACATCAGAAGCACGCGCCGAACGTCGCGGCAAACTGATGGAAAAGGCCGAAAAGGCGGACAAATAATATCTGAAATAAAATGCGGATATAAATCGGTGGTCGCCACGTCAAATGGCGTGGCGGACACCAAATAAAAACATAACTTATAGGGGAAATACAATGGCAGAAATAACCGCAAAACTGATTCAAGAACTGCGCGAAAAAACATCCGCGGGTATGATGGATTGCAAAAAGGCCCTGGTCGAAACAAATGGCGATATCGAAGCGGCGGCCGACTGGCTGCGCCAAAAGGGTATTGTAAAGGCCGCGTCCAAGGCAGGACGTGTTGCTGCATCTGGCTTGGTCACGGTTGTAAAGTGCGATGATATGGGCTGTGTGGTAGAGGTAAATGCCGAAACTGACTTTGTCGCGAAAAACGACAAGTTCCAGAAACTGGTTGCTGATATTGCCGCCAAGGCCGCTGAATTGAAGGGCGATTTTGATGCGACAATGGAAGCTGTCAAAGACGATATTGCCGCGACAATTTCAACGATTGGCGAAAATATGAATCTGCGCCGTATTGCCAAGGTTTCTGGTGATCACATTTATTCTTATATTCACAATGCGTTGGTTCCGGGTATGGGACAGATTGGTGTTGTTGTTGCAATCAACGGTGATTCTGACAAGATTGATGAAATCGGTAACAAGGTTGCAATGCATATTGCTGCAAACAAGCCGGAATATATGACGATTGCAGATGTTGATCCAGACGCAGTTGAACGCGAGAAAAAAGTGTTCATCGAATCTGGCGCAACAGCGGGCAAACCTGAACAGGTTGTCGAAAAAATGGTTCAGGGTCGTATTCACAAATACTATGCGGAAACTGTTTTGGAAGAACAGCCCTTCGTTATGGATCCGTCCAAGACGGTAAAGCAGGTTGTCGAAGAAGCCGGCGGTAAATTGGCGGGCTTTGCGTACTTCGTTCTGGGCGAAGGCATCCAGAAACGCGAAGACAATCTGGCCGATGAAGTTGCAAAAATGTTGTCTTGAAACGATTGTATGTCCGAAGGCGGCGGCGACTGTTTCGCGCGTGTGGCCGGCGTTATGCAACGGGCTAATCTGACAATCGGTTCGGGACACCGTAATAAAAACTAAAAAATCCGGCGGATAAATCCCCGGATTTTTTGTCTGATAAAAAAGTGAAAAAGATATGGAAAAATATACGATTAAATCAACTTTTACTGTTGGTAATCAAATTGTGCACGTGAATATGGTCAAACGAAATGAAATATTGGGTGTGGCGTTCCCGATAAAATTCGCACAGGTATTATCCCCTGGTACGCGTGTCGGTGTGTTTTCCGTTTGGGGAAATAACGAAATGCGTGTTGCGTATAAATTTGGCGATAATTTGTATTTTGCAATGTCGCCGTATGATCATATGCACGCGTATGCGGCATATTCGTCGTTGCCGGGACTGCGTAATTTAAGTTTTGATCGTATCAGATTTCGGCGCGCATTGCGTTCTGCGTTGCGTAAGTCAGGGATAAGTATGCGCGGTTCTTTGTGTCAGAAAATGATACGTTTGCACGAACAAAATCAAAAATAGCATTACCTGTTTGTTACTAATATGCCCCGGCGGATGTGTGCGGGGCTTTTTTATTGTTTTTGTTCCTAGTGCTTTATTTCATCAGAAAAAGAACAATGTGAATATACAAAGTATAGGGGGAAAAATATGAAAAAAATAATTATTACTGTGATTGGATGTGCGTTGATTGCAGGGACGTCGTTTGCGAATCCGTATGTTTCCGGCAAAATTGGCGTTGCGGACTTTGTTGTTGATACAGATCAATATATGTATCATACGCCCGATGCATACAGATCAACTATTGTTGACGGACGCATAGATGATATAAATGCGGCATACAGGGCGGCAATTGGATGGCGATTTGGCAACCTGCGTATCGAAGCAGAATATGGATATGGTAATTATGCCATTTCTGGTAATTGGGCATTGAATACTAAAAATGGTGTTAGTGGATCATATCCGCATAATTTAAGTTATCCGTCAACATATACTTTGAAAAGCCGTGTTCAAACATTTATGGCAAATGCCTATTATGATGTATTTCAGTTCTGTACGCGTTATACGCATTCTATGTACACAGATATAGATCTTGTTGAACCGTGTTGTCATAATTCTGTATTTATAACTGGTGGAATAGGAACTGGGCATATACGTGAAAATGCGGCTGTTGAGATAAATACGGCAATGGCGTGGGGTGGAAATCCGCTTTATGAAAGTGTGACATCGTCTGTAAATCGTTTTATATATGCTGCTGGCGCTGGGATTAGTTTTGGATTGACGCCAGATGCAAATATTGATGTAGCATACAGGTATACTGATTTGGGACAGTATTCTATCGGAACAACCCGACGTGATTTTTCCGAACACGAGATAATGTTCGCAATTCGCTATGAATTTTGAAACAAAAGCGAAAAAAAAAGCCCTTGACCTAGAGAAAGGTCAAGGGTTTATAATTGCCCACGGATTCAAGGGAGGATATAAGTGAAACACTTCAAAATACCCGTATTCTTTGGGTTGGCATTATCTTTTTTAACAATAACAACCGTGGGGGCGGCAGAAATGAAAACAGCACCAATAAATACTATATTTGGACAGGGTGACGTAAATCCGTACGGCGAATTTTTTACTGGTCGGACGTATTTGCAGGGTTTGGTTGCGCGTGATGACGTTTTGAATTCTTCGATTGCAAATGTAACGTTTGAACCGGGTGCACGAACAAACTGGCACAAGCACAGTGGTGGACAAATCCTGTTGGTTGTTGCCGGCCAGGGCAGATATCAAGAACAGGGCAAGGATATACAAATATTAAATCTTGGTGATGTCGTTCAGATTTTACCAGATGTTGAACATTGGCACGGTGCGGCACCGGATTCTTGGTTCACACACGTATCTATTGAACCGAATATTCCGAACAATCAGGTTACCTGGCAAGATCCAGTAACTGATGAACAGTATAAGTAAAAGGGGATGCAAATGAAATGGTTGTGGGGAACTATCGCAGTTGTGGCGGCGGTTGCCGTCGGCGTTGTAATAGGTTTTAACTGTGGGGGAAAAAGTAAAATGTCAGATATAAAACAAACAGATCCAGATATTGTTGCTGTTTTGGATAATTTTATAAAAAATGATGTTGAAACACGCGGCAATTTAAGCCGGGATATGCGCCATTATATTGTGATTGGTGCCCACGTTGCGACACAATCGCGTGATGGATTGCGCGCGCAGATAAACAGTGCGTTGGACGACGGAATTGATCCAGTTGCTATAAAGGAAGTTGTCTATCACGCGATACCGTATGTCGGTCTGGCCAAGGTTTATGATTCCATAGTTTTGACAAACGAAGTTTTTGCAGAACGCGGAATAAAACTGCCGTTGGCGTCCCAGGCGACTGTGGCGTCTGATACAGATGCACGTATGACGGCGGGTACCCAGACCCAGGGGGCCGTAATCGGCGGTCCTGATGCGGTTGTGGCGCGTCACGCGGCGGCTTTGCCGGATTTGGCACATATTGAAGATTTCCTGACCCAGAATTGCTTTGGTGATTATTATTCACGAAATGGCTTGGATTTCAAAACGCGTGAATTGCTGACGCTGGTGTTGTTGGTGTCTATGGGTGGGGCGGACGCACAGGTTCGTGGTCACGTTGCAGGCAATCTGAACGTTGGAAATGGGCGCGATGTTATGGTTGATGCAGTAACGCAGTTGGTGCCGTATATCGGGTATCCGCGTACGTTGAATGCAATCAGTGCCATAAACGAACTGACCGCAAACTAAATGTAAATAATGTAACATATAGCGGGGGCGGGATGGCCCCCGTTATTATTTTGTGGAAAATTCGCATATCTGGTGGTATTTTCTATAATAAGGATTTTTATATGAAAAAGTACGTTGTTGATGATATAAAAGAAAATTTTTTGGGAAACGCGGTGTTATTGAAGCGTGGACGTGGTTTTGTGTACAGACAGGTTTTTCCATTGTGTTTTACGGATGGGATGCGGCGTGGCGATGTTGTGTGTGGCCTGGGGGCGAAAGATTTTATAATTCCGACGGCCTGGGTATATCGCGGTCGTTTGGATTTAACCATAGAACCGGTTAGCGAGTACAGAATTAAAAATTTTATTTCAGACAGGTTTGGATTTTGTGACGGTATATATTTTCGATACGCGTTGGCGCGGGCACTGTGGGGGCGCGGTATTATGCCGACAATGAATAGTACAAATAATTTGCGATTGTTTTTGCACAGTAACAAAACACGTTAAAGGGGATTTAGAATATGCAAAATGAATTGTTGCGGGAATTGGAAGCACGCGGTTTTATAAATCAGTCGTCTAATTTGGGCGGGTTGAACGATGCATTGAACGCGGGGCGGGTTACGGCATATTGGGGTACCGACCCAACGGGTGATTCGTTGCACGTGGGGCATTTGGCGTCGTTGATGCTGATGCGTTGGTTCCAGAAATACGGACATCGTCCGATTGCGCTGGTTGGTGGCGCGACGGGGCGTATTGGTGATCCGTCCGGCCGGGATAAGGGGCGTCCAATGCTGACTGATGCACAGATTGAACATAATTGTGCGGGACTGCGTAGATCTATTTCAAAGTTTATACACTTTGGTAATGGTGAAACCGATGCCGTTATGGTTGATAACAACGATTGGATGAAAAATTACGGGCATATGGAATTTCTGCGCGAATTTGGTACTGATTTTACTGTGCCGCGTATGTTGTCTATGGAAAGTGTGCGCAGACGTTTGGAAAACGGGATGACGTTTTTGGAATTTAACTATATGACTTTCCAGGCGGTTGATTTCCTGACGCTGTATAAGAAATACGGGTGTACGTTGCAGTTCTGTGGTGCTGACCAGTGGGGTAACAGTATTATGGGCGTAGAACTGATACGTAAAAAATTAGGTAAAGAGGCATTTGTCCTGTCCACGTCGCTGATTACGGATTCACGTGGCGAAAAAATTGGCAAATCCGCGGGTAATGCTGTATGGGTGAACGAAGATAAAACGTCACCATATGAATACTATCAGTATTTCCGTAATACCCCCGATGATTTGGTGGAAAAATTCTTGAAAATATTTACGGAAATTCCGTTGGATGAAATTGCACGACTGTCTAAACTGCAGGGTGCTGAATTGAACACTGCAAAAAAGATTTTGGCGTTTGCCGCAACAGAAATTGCACACGGTCGTGATGCGGCGGTGGCGGCGGAAAGTGCGGCCGATGCACTGTTTGCCGGCGGTGCCAATTCGGACAATGTGCCCAGTATTGATTTGGATTTTTCGGCGCCGATGAACATTGTTGATTTTCTGGTTGCAACAAAACTGTTTCCGTCCAAGTCAGAGGCGCGACGTATGATAGAGCAGGGCGGCATTCAAATCGACGGCAATAAAATCACCGATTGGAAATGTGATATTGCACCCGCTGATGAAGTTATGGTGCAAAAGGGCAAGAAAACGTTCCTGCGTGTAAAACGAAAATAAAAAGCGGGCCAGGCAGGCCCGTTTTTTATTTTTAAGGCGTTTGCAATTATAGGCAATTTTGTTACAATAATATTAAAATGAAAGGTTGGTTGCATATTTTTGGACGGATATTTTGTATCTGGGCGGTTGTGCTGTGTGCGCCCGCGACGCCGTCTTATGCCGCCAGCGAGTTGGCTAATATCCAGGCACAGATAAAAAAAACAGAACAGCAGAATAAAAAACTGGCGCAACAGGTGGATTCATCAAATAAAGAAGTTGAATCCACAAAAAAGAAACTGGTTCGTGCGGCTGACCGGGTCAGCACGTTGGAAGAACAACGCGGCGCCGTTGCAAAAAAAATTAGGGAACTGGACGCGCAACGCGATAAACTGGAAAAAGAATTACAGAAAAACCAGGAACGAATTGCCGATGCTGCGGCGACTATTTTATTTGTTGCGTCGCACCCCAGTTTCGATTCTGAAAATATGCGTGAATATGTTTTGACGTCTGCGATTTTGTCTGGGGCGGCGGATTCTTTTGATGCGGAAATTCAAACTGCAACTGAACAAATAAACCAGTTGGCTAAAATACGTGAAGAACGCGCAATAGAAAAAGAAAAGTTGGACAGAACCGCAAAGCGTTACGCCGATGAAAAAGATGAATTGGATAAGTTATTGCGTACTCGTTCTGCCCAGAATCAAAAGTTGCGTACACAGCAATCTGCATTACAGAAAAAATTGCGCGAACTGTCGGCGCGCGCTAAAACAATATCAGAATTATCCGCCGGCGTGGGGAGTTCACAAATGTCGTCTGATTCGCGTTTTTCTATTCGCAAGTTAAACAAACCGGTTCGTGGAAATGTCGTTGTTCATTTTGCCGAACAAACAGCGCTGGGATTAAAGTCCGACGGATGGCATATTCGTGTTCGTGGAAATGCATTGGTTATGGCGCCGGCGGACGGTACTGTAAAATTTGCTGATAATTTCAAGGGATTTGGCAAGGTTGTTATTATGTCCCACAAAAACGGGTATAACACGGTTATGACCAATTTAGGTGAAATAAATGTTATGCTGGGGCAGGAAGTTTTGGCTGGCGAACCCATCGGACGTATGGATTCGGACAAGCCGGAAATGTATTTGGAAGTCAGACGCGGTGATAAAGCCGTTGATCCGGCTCGTTTGTTCCGTGAAGACGACTAAAACTTATTTTGAGAATTGTTTTTCCAGATTAGTAAAGTTTTGCATCTGGCGGCGCATAAAGAATATCTTTTCCATATTATTGTTGGCGCTTTTTTGACTGGCGGGTGTAACGCGCAGGTCGTCAGCCGCCTTGATAAAGCGGCGCAACCATACCACCATAATGCGATATTTCATAATTTCGCGCAGGTTTTCGTTCTTTATGCTGGGCATCGTGTATAAGTTTTTGTTATGTAACTGGCAATAAGTTTCATATACGCGTTTGTATATGTCTAATTCTATCTGCAGCGGGGCAAATATGTCGCGATAGATATATTTGTAATCTGCTTCGGCAAAATCAATGAAAGATATTTTACTGGAAGACGCGTCATATAAAACGTTGCCAGCGTTCAAATCGCCGTGTGACCAGGCCTGGCGTGTTTCGTATTCAAATGTGCCGATTTCGTCACGAATCCGCGACATTTGTTTTACTTCGGCCTTGGTGAACCAAATTGGCATTTTTGTGTCTATGAACTTATCCAGACGTGAAAATTTTAATTCGTATTGAATTTTGTGAAGTTTCAGGTCGCCAATTGGGCGTAATTCGTTCATATCGACCAGAAAATTGGCAATGCTGTTTATAATTTCAAATTGTTGGCGTTTGGACAACTTATTATACAATTCGGCAGTCAACGGTTCGCCAGGGGCGCGTTCTTCCAGAATCTGGTATTCGTCATCATTGATGAACTTCATTGCCGGAACGTTGTACACGGGATTATCAATGGCACGAATATCATCAATTATGGATTTTGTTTTGTGCTGCTTTGCCAGCCACGCATTTTTTGCGGCATCATTAAAAGTCGGCAGCGGGCGTTTCAATACAAATTCATCGCCATAGTACACCGCGTATGTTTCGCGACCGTGATTTTTAAGATTTTTTATCAAATCCGCCATTGCCACAGTCCTTATAACATTTTTGAATTTTGCAGCAGCGATATTATTTCCCGCTGTGTGCGAACCAGACAGGACGACATATAGGAAAAATATTCCTTTGGTTTGCCGTTCGCGTATGCTGTAATCGCGTCTTTGTATTTTTGTTTGTCGGTGCGTTGGTTGAAAACAATGGGGCGATATCCGTTTTGAATCAGAACCCAATTCATAATCAGGCGCGCCGTGCGTTTGTTGAAATCGTCAAACGGTTGTAAAGTAACCAAATCATAATGTATGCCAAATGCGCGATGCAGTGGACAAGTGTCGGTGTTGTTTAATTTGAAAACAATCTCGTTCATTTTTGGCAAAATCTGTGACGCGTCAGGCGCGTGCAGGCGATGACCGTTGACCGTGATTTCAATTATCTTTGGTGATGTGCGAAACAGACCACCCTGAATATGTGTTCCGGTGCACAACGTACTGTGAATTTTGCAGATTTCTGTAATATCAATGATTTTTTTAGGGTTTGCGACGATGTAATCATATGCTTCGCCCAGGTTTTTCATTGAATTATAGTCCAGGTATGGCTGTTGTTCCCGGTTGGGAATATAGAACAGCGTTCTGGGTTCTGTGTACGAAATTTCGTGACGAATCCAATTCAGATTATTCAGGCGTTTGACAGTATCGGCACCCGATAACATCTTGGATATCGTTTTACGATTTTCTTCAATCTGCTTTTTGAACTTCGGTGTCTTTGTCATTTGTTTATCCGCTATTTACCCTTGATATAAATATAACCCTTAAAATAAATTTGTCAAGATTTTTTGCTAATTTTATGTCTTTATTATATAAAAACGGGCTTGCGGGGTGTGGGTTTTTGTTCTATGGTTATTTCAAACGAATTTTTAATATTTTTACGAAAGGAAAAAATAATGCTGAAAAGATTGTTGGTTTTGGCGGCATTGATTACGCCGATAATGGCGTTCGGCGCGGATAAAACAAAGGATGAACCTGTTGAACATCTGACAGATGAACAGATTTATGAACAGTTGAAAAAACTGGCCTTGGTGTTTGAAGTGGCGCGTGATAATTTCGTAGAAGAAGCCGATGAAAAAAAGATGTTGGAAGCCGCAATGAACGGTATGCTGCAGGCGTTGGATCCGCACTCGTCATATCTGTCGGCCGATGATTTCAAGGAATTTAACGATAAATCACTGGGTGAATTTGGTGGACTGGGCATTCAGATTACCAGTGATCGTGGCGCCGTGCGCGTTATTTCACCAATTGACGATACGCCCGCGGAAAAGGCGGGAATCAAGGCCGGCGACTACATTACCCATATTGATGATGAACCGGTGTTTGATATGACGCTGAACCAGGCGACAAAGAAAATGAAGGGGCGTCCGGGAACAAAAGTAAAACTGACTGTCTTGTCCGAAGGGGAAGAGCCGCGTACAATAACCCTGAAACGTGCAGTTATAAAAGTTGAATCTGTAAAATATGAAGAAAAGAAATTGGCCGGTATGGAAGAAGATGAAGATGCGGACAAAATCGGATATATCCGTATTTCCGACTTTGGCGCAACAACGGCCAAAGAATTGACCAAGGCATTGGAAAAATTAGAGAAAAAGGACGTTATCGGATATGTTCTGGATGTGCGCAATAATCCGGGCGGATACCTGACCGCGGCGATTGATGTGTCTGATGCGTTTTTGGATGCGGGCGAAATAGTTTCCACCCGTGGCAAGCGCAAAACAGATATAGAACGCAATTTTGCAAAGCCGGGCGATTTGGCCAATGGCAAGCCGGTTGTCGTCCTGATAAATCACGGGTCGGCGTCGGCGTCCGAAATTGTGGCCGGTGCGTTACAGGATAATGGGCGCGCGTTGGTTATGGGGTCGCAATCGTTCGGCAAGGGCAGCGTGCAACAGCAAAAGCCATTGGGGGACGGAACCGCAATTCATATAACGATTGCACGTTATTATACCCCGTCCGGACGTTCTATTCAGAACGAAGGCATTACACCGGATATAGAAGTCCTGCAGAGCAAGGTCGAGGTTCTGGAACGTCGTGAAAGTTTATATTCCGAAGCGTCGTTCAAAAACGCCCTGAAAAATGAAGAGGCAGAAAAGAAATCTAAAAAAGATTCCGATGACGATGCCGATGAATTGACTGATGCGGAAAAAGACGCGCTGGATTATCAGTTACAGCGTGCAATGGATATGGTACGCGCAATGTCAAAATTACAGGCGCGCGAATCATTTGTCCCCGCCACAGCCGAAGAACTGGCCGCCCAAGATGCAGCGGCTGCAGAAGGGGAAGCGGCAGATTCGGAAAAATCAGATTCTGAAAAATCCGATAAAAAATAAAAATAACGGGGCGTTGCCCCGTTTCTTGTTTTGTCAAGATTTTTGATAAATCTTGCCTTGTGATAAATTTCGGGGTATCATATAGCCCGTATGATTTTTTTAAGGGAATAAAGAAATGGCAAATTTAATTGTTGATGGCAACTGGGCTGCGGCGGATGTCGCGTACAGATGCGTTGATTTTGCGGCTATTTATCCGATTACCCCCAGCAGTACTATGGGTGAGTTGGCAGACGAATGGTCGTTTCAGCATAAAAAGAACATTTGGGGCGCAATCCCACAGATTATTGAAATGCAATCCGAAGGTGGCGCCGCGGGTGCTATGCACGGGGCGTTGCAAATGGGATCGTTGGCGACAACGTTCACCGCGTCCCAGGGATTATTATTGATGATTCCAAATATGTACAAGATTGCGGGTGAACAGACGCCGTTTGTTATGCACGTGGCGGCACGTGCGTTGGCGACACACGCGTTGTCTATTTTTGGTGATCACAGTGATGTGATGTCCGTGCGTTCAACTGGTTTTGCATTGTTGTCCAGTCACAATGTGCAACAGGCACACGATATGGCGGCAATTGCGCACGCGGCGACATTGCGCGCACGCGTGCCGTTCCTGCATTTCTTTGACGGATTCCGCACAAGTCACGAAGAATCCCGTTTGGAAAGAATTGACGACGATGTGTTGCGTGAAATGATTCCTGATGCGCTGGTTTTGGAAAACCGCGCGCGTGGTATGACACCAGACAAGCCGACCGTTCGTGGTACTGCTCAAAATCCGGACGTTTTCTTTCAGGGACGTGAAGCCGCAAACCCGCTGTATGCAAAAACGCCGGAAATTGTCCAAGAATGTATGGATAAATTCGCCAAACTGACTGGGCGTCAGTATCACTTGGTTGACTATGTCGGCGATAAAAACGCAGAAAATGTTATTGTCGCAATGGGAAGTGCCTGTGAAACAATTGAAGAAACAATGGCGCATTTGCCAGCGGGGCTGGGATTGGTAAAGGTGCACTTGTACCGTCCGTTCCCGCGTGATGCGTTTTTGGCGGCGTTGCCAAAGTCGGTAAAGCGTATCGCTGTTTTGGACAGATGCAAGGAACCAGGCAGTTTGGGTGAACCGCTGTACCAGGATGTTAAAACCGTTGTTGGCGACAGTGCAGAGGTGTTTGGTGGACGCTATGGCCTGGGGTCCAAGGAATTCAAACCCCGCGATGTCAAGGCCGTGTACGAAAACCTGATGCGCGGTACATTGCATCATAACTTTACCGTTGGCATAGAAGATGATTTGACGGGCTTGTCATTGAAAACAGATCCGGCCTTTGCTGTTCAAGATTCGAATTTCAAAACGGCAATTTTGTATGGTATTGGTTCCGACGGAACGGTTGGTGCGGTTAAAAATATTGTAAAAATTGTTGGTGAAAATTCCGAACTGTATCCGCAGTCATACGCCGTGTACGATTCCAAAAAATCTGGTGGGCTGACCGCGTCGCATATCAGATTTTCTGACAAGCCAATTCAAAGCCAGTATTTGATAGAGGTTGCGGATTTTATTAGTGTTTCGAACTTTATGATTGCCCAGCGTTTTGATGTGTTCAAAGGTCTGCGTCCGGGCGGAACGGTGATGATAAATACGTCTATGGCACCGGATGTAGCGTTTGCAAATCTGCCACGCGACGCACAGGAACATTTAATTCGTATGCGTGCGCGTGTGTTCTTTTTGAACGCAAATGCGGCGGCGGCAGAATTGGGACTGGGCAACCGAATCAATACGTTCATTATGTTGAACTTCTTTAACCTGACACGTGTTATTGACCCAGATGTCGCCGCAAAAAGTGCCAAGGTTGCAATCGAAAAAACATATAAAAAGAAGGGTATGGATGTCGTCCAGGCAAACTGGGCCGCAGTGGATAAAGCGGCGGACTATTTGCACGAGTACACGTTGCCGTCGTCTGTGTCTAATTTTGCGCCTGATTTTGTGCCTGCGATGACGGCTGATGCACCGGTGGAAATTGCCGGTACATTGGGTGAAATGGCGGCGCAGCGTGGCGATGCGATTCCGGTATCTCGTTTTCGTGTTGACGGTGAATTTGGGGCGGGGCAGTACCCGGTCGGAACCGCCAAGTATGAAAAGCGTACGATTTCCGAACGCATTGCGTCCGTAGATTTAGAAAAATGTATTCAGTGTGGAAAGTGTTCAACTTTGTGTCCGCACGCGGCGATTCGTATCAAGGCGATGACCGCGGACGAGGCCGAACGTGCCCGTGCAGACGGTGTGATAGTCGTTCCGATGAAAACGCCGGAACTGGGCCCCGATATGTATTATACACTGAACATTTCGCCAGCTGATTGTACGGGGTGCAGTGTTTGTGTGAAAAACTGTCCGGTTCAGGCGTTGTCTATGATTGCATTGAAAGATTCTGGCGATCAACAGAAACGTTTTGATGCCGCACAGAAAATTCCGGATATCCCGCGTGAAAAACTGAATCTGAATATTCCAAAGCACGTGGAATTGCTGCCGCATTATTTTGAATTTCCGGGTGCGTGCGCGGGATGTGGCGAAACGCCGTATATAAAAATGATGGCGCACCTGTTTGGCGACCGTATGGTTGTGGCGAACGCGACGGGATGTTCGTCCATTTATGGGGCGAATCTGCCGACAACGCCGTGGACGGCGGATGCAAATGGTCGTGGGCCGGCGTGGTCAAATTCGCTGTTCGAAGACAATGCCGAATATGGTCTGGGGATGCGTATTGCGCTGAATCAGAAACGCGACACGTTGAAAGGGTTGCTGTTCGAGATGAATATTCCTAATGTAGAAGAAATGTTCGCGGAACGCAATCCGGATAAGCAGCGCGAAATCGAAACATCACTGCGTGCGCAGTTGGAAAAAATCGATTCGCCGCGTGCGGCAATGGCGCGCAGTTTAATCGGTGAAATCGTTGACAAAGTCGTATGGGTAATCGGCGGTGACGGTTGGGCGTACGATATCGGATATGGCGGTTTGGATCACATACTGCACAGTGGCGAAAATGTGAATATCCTGGTTCTGGATACCGAGGGATATTCCAACACCGGTGGCCAGCAGTCCAAGGCGACCCCGTTCGGCGCCAGTATGAAATTTGCGATTGGCGGTAAAGAACACGCCAAAAAGGATTTGGGTATGATTGCGATGATGTCCGGTGCATATGTTGCGCAAATCGCGTTGGGCGCGAATCAGCCCCAGGCAATCCGCGCATTTCGTGAAGCGGCCGCATTTCCGGGCCCGTCAATCATATTGGCGTATGCGCCGTGTATTGCACACGGGTTTGCACTGCAAAACGGTGTTGAACATCAGATGCAAATGGTCAGCACGGGTGCGTGGCCGTTGTATCGGTTTGATCCGTCATTGATTATCGACGGGCACAGTCCGCTGACGATGGATTCAAACGTTGACGCAACAACACCGTTGGAAGATTTCCTGAAAACGGAAAGTCGTTTTGGTGCGGCGCGTGCGGCAAATCCGCATTTTGATCGTCTGGTAGAAATGGCCAAGGAAAACAATCATTATCGCAGTGAATTGAAAAAGTATATTGCACACTTTGCGATGATGAATTCACCCGCGGTCAAAGAAAACGGCGAAGGATAAAACAAACGGGGCAAACGCCCCGTTTTATTTGCTGCGTCTGTGTTCAATTTTTTGTTGCGTGCGGGGCGACGTTTGGTGTACATTTGGGGTATGAAAAAATTATTGTTGATTTTGTCTGTGGTGGTGCTGGGGGCCTGTACGTTCCAGGTTAAACACCGTGGCTATGTTTTCCCGCCTGATTTGGATGCGGTTGTTGCGGATATTAAAACAACCGCGCAGTTGACACGTGAAATCGGTTCGCCCCAGGTTAAAACCATATATGGGGATGAAGTTTGGATTTACTATGGCGCGGATGAAAACTATCGCGGGCCGTTGCCATTGACGTATGATAACAAGACGGTTTTGTTGGCGTGGGTGAACGGAAACAAGGTCACGGATATCAAGGTTCTGTATGATGCCGATTTGCCTGATGTTATGATTTCCGAAGATGAAACGCCTATACCGGCCGCAATCGAATTGAACGCCATCCAGGAATTGTTCAACAATGTCGGGCGCTTTTCACCCGCGGGGTTGGGACAGTAATTAAAAGGTGTTTGCAAAAGTTATGAAAAACGTGTAAAATAAATACAAAAGAGAATTGTAGATGATGAAACGTATCTTATTTTCCATACTGTTTGCAAATTTTACGGTTTTTGCGGGCGCATATGCTGCCACGTCAAGTTCGGATTTTTCCTGTGGGCCGGGATATATATTAGTATCACACAGTGATATTGACGGTATTGATGCAATGGAATGCCAAAAGTTATGGTGTCGCGATTTGGAAACCGGTAAAACGATGGGCGGTGGTGATCGTGCCAATACTGGATATAAAACAACCGCGTATCCAGTGGAATTGTGTGACGCAAATGGAAATTGCATAGAATGCTTTGGTGACCGTAAATGGTGCAGTGGCCAGCCAGAAGGATATTGGAACCCCGAATATGGCGCATATACGTATGGCGGGGCGGATAATGCCACGTATTCATCGTATCAGCGGGGCAGTTGCTTTGCCTGGAATCTGGGTAAGCCGGATTGCCCGGATGGCCAGACCGCCGTTGTCCAAAATGGTGAATGGGTGTGTGCGGTTTCCACGGGAACGACAACCGGTGGGCGTGGATCCAGTGTGCGCCGTACATCTGGGTCGCTGCGACGTGTAATTCCGTAAATTATGTGAATAAATGCCCCCGTTTTGGGGGCGTTTTTATTTTTGTGTGCGGTATTTGTTTTTTGCGTTTTTTGTGCTATAATAAGTGGGACAGAGAGAATGGCAACCGTAAAAGGGTATCCGAATTATGCCAAGCAAGAAATTAGATTTTAAGACGGGTCAGTATGTTGTGTATCCGACCCAGGGGGTTGGAAAACTTGTCCGTGTGGAAGAACAGACCGTTGCCGGACAAAAAATAAAAATGCTGGTCATTGATTTTGAACGCAACCATATGACATTGCGCGTGCCGGTGGAACGTGCGGAAATTTCTGGTTTGCGACCACTGACATCCATCAAGAAAATGGATGAAGCAATCGCATCCGCCAAGGGCAAGGCCGGTGCCAAGCGTATGATTTGGGCGCGGCGTGCGGCGCAGTATGAAGAAAATATAAATTCTGGCGATCCGATGAAGTTGGCCGAAGTGGTACGTGACCTGCAGCGTCGTAATGCGACGGATACAATGACGTTTTCTGCGCGCCAGTTGTATTTGCGCGCCTTGGAACGTATGGCTCAGGAATTTGCCGTTTTGCATAAAATTGATATTGACGTCGCATCCGAAAAGATAGAAGATATTTTGGGTGTTCCAAAAGAAATTGACTTGAACGCCGTTGACATTGACGACGACGATGATGATGAAGACGAAGAAGAATAAAAACCGGGTAAATCCCGGTTTTTTTATTTAGAAAGCCCAAAGTGTAAAACTTTGCTGTTGATTTAATTGACGCCTGTGGTAACATAAAAAACGTTGATGAGTATTTCATCAATGGGGTGTAGTAACCCGTGCAAGTGTCAGAGATGACATAAAATATCGCCTCCACTTTTGGTTGGAGGGTTGCGAATATATCGAATAAGCAACACTATCTTGCATAGTTACTAACCTCCAACCACCTGAATTTTTTGGTGGTTTTTTCATTCGCAATGAAAAAAGGAGGTTTAGAATGAAAAAACATTTAATAATCGCCGGCATAATTTGTGCGGCATCAATCCCACCAGCGTATGCTGTTACCAAATGCGTAAAACTAACGTCATCAACAACGTGTACAAGTCACTCTGCCGGGGCCGGTCAGTCAAATTGGTCAGCAACCTGTGGCGGTATAAAAATTCAGGGCGTTGCATTTTGCGGTTCTCAAAAGGGTGGTTCAGCTGGCGCAACAACCGAATCTGTCACGACCAGTTCAAACCCTGACAATAACAAATATTGTTGGTGCAAAATGGTTTCACCCGCGGTATCGTCTTGGGTGTTCTACAATTACCCGAGCACGTCCGCCGGCTATTGCGCGTTCAATTGCGCGTACGACTGTGCGAACGCCGCTCGGTACAATGCGTCTGTCCGGTCGGCGCTGTTTAGTGGACTATCTGACTAAACGGGGGCGAATATGAAACGAATATTTATTTTAATTATGGCGATTGCGCCGATTGGGGCATTTGCCGCCGCGCCGTCAACGTCGTGTCCGGCGGGTTATGTTGCGGTTGTGGAATCGTATATGGAAATCGCGGACAGCACATGTCCCAGTGGATATACATCCGCCGGTACGGCGGACAGTTGCCTGATTTCATCACCGGCCGGTTCGTGCATTATGTATGCGCCAACCGGGGTAACTTATACCGATGACAGCGGTTCATATGAATTTACGTCTGCGTGTCCGTTGGAATAAATGGGGTGTCCCGCATTGAAGCGGGACCAAACCCCGCAAGATAAGCATTTCAGTTGTGAATTGCCGTGGTTACATAACGAAATCTTCGCCCAGATAGACCTTTTTCACCATTTCGTCTTTGACGATTTCCGGGGTTGTGCCGTGTTTTAATATCTTGCCGTCGTGCAGAACATAACTGCGGTCTGTAATACCCAATGTTTCACGTACGTTATGGTCGGTTATTATAACGCCCAGACCACGATTTTTTAACTGGGACACCAAGTCACGAATTTCGTTCACAGCAATCGGGTCAATTCCGGCGAACGGTTCGTCCAACAATATAAATTTCGGGTCGTTTGCCAGTGCGCGCGCAATTTCAACGCGGCGACGTTCGCCACCCGACAGTGCGGTTGCCGGACTGCGGCGCAGGGCGGTTATTGAAAATTCGTCCAATAATGCATCTAATTTTTTTTGACGCTTTTTTTTGCTGGGTTCGACAACTTCTAAAATTGCCATAATGTTTTGTTCAACCGTCAATCCGCGGAAAACACTGTTTTCCTGGGGTAAATATCCAATATGCAGGCGTGCGCGCTGATAAAACGGCAGGTGGGTTATGTCCTGGGAATTTAAGAATATTTGCCCACCGGTGGCACTCAACTGACCCGTTATGCAATAAAACGCGGTTGTTTTGCCCGCGCCGTTCGGACCCAACAGGCCGACCGATTCGCCCTGGTGCGCCTCCATCGAAATGTCTTTGATAACCATACGCTTGCCGTATGATTTGGATAAGTGTTCAACACGCAGTACCGATTGTTTCATAGTTTTATCACCAATTCGTCTGTTCTGATTTTATCGCCGTTGCTGGAATCAACGTGTACGTTGTCCGTCAGGGTTATTGTTTTGTTCACGCGATCGTATTCGCCCGCGTCGGCGGTTATGTTATCTGTTATTTTCTGGCCGTTGGATATTCGCGTTGTTGTGCCCGAAACGTATTCCAGTAAAATTACGTTTGGACGGTCGTATTCCTGGCGGCCACTGCGCGCGTGAATACGAAACGGTTCGCCGTTTTTGTCGGTGCCGGAAAAAGATGCGTTTGACATTTTGAACTGGTTACTGACAATGTCGGTCATATTTATCGCAGATATTGGCGTCCACAGCAACTGGCGCGTGAACAGCGAACCAGCAATCAACGCCGCCACCATAACCAGCCCCCAGCCGGTAAAGAAAAATTGCCACAGACGCTTTAACCGTCTGTGTTTTGTGAATATTATAAAATTGCGTTTATCGCCTTGCACGCGCACAGTTTAGCGCGCCTATAATCAAAAAGCAATTTTTATATTTATTCTAAACTTTTTTTATGCTATAATTTGTCCCAAGAGAGATGAAAAAGTTTTTACTGCTTTTTGTTGGTGGATTTGTATGCTTGGCCGGTACAACGGCCGGGGCGGTTACGATAAACAAGGCCGCGCCCGTCGCACCCGCGGAATCATCTGCGTCTGGCAGCGCGACCAGTTTGGTGCCAACCGTTCTGAATTTAATCAGCAGTGTTCAGCAGTTGAGTGCAAAACAAAAAGAACTGACCGCGGAATGTATCCCCAGCAGCCAGGAAATAGCTTTTGTTGATAATATTGTCAAGGAATGGGCAAAAACCGGTGCAATGACCGCGGACGAGGTAAAAAAACGACTGGGGCGTGAACGTTGCAGTGTTGCCGTCGGTGGATATCAGAGTTCGGTTGAAATTGCCGCCGGAACCGATTTAGATGAAACGATATGTTATGACTATTTCGGTGGTGACGGGAACGCAGGTATGGTATGGGAAAACTTCCCAAAGGTTGGGGTGGCGACATATTGTTCCGATGGCGGACCTGCGTCTTCGTGTTCCGAAAAAAACAAGGTGACCGTTTCCAATATTTACGATATTTTCAACTTGGTAGATTTTAGCGAAGAAGATTATGCGCCGTCCGAATTGACAATGGCGGGACGATTGATGTCTAAAATAGAATCCTGTTCTTATTCCAGATTATCGGCGAAAAAGCGCGAAATGTGGGGTGAATTCCTGACGGGAACAATAAATTCACTGGGGCAGCCAACAAATACCAGTTCTATAATGGATGTAGTGTCCGGAATATCCGGGGGCGGTGGGGTGACATCGTCGGTTGGTTCCATTGGTGCATTTGCAACATCGTTATTTGCAAACTAATAAAAAACGCCCGTTATTCGGGCGTACTTTTTCACTTTACTCATATGTCAAAAAATCGTATAATGTAAGGGATTACAGAAAGGAAGTTTTTATGAAAAACAAATCTTTGACGTCAACATTTGTTATTTCACGTGTGCTGGCCATTGTGTCGGTTGCAACTTTGGCGGCCTGTGCGGGCAGTGGCGATAACACGGAATACGCCGGTGCATCAACGCCAACCGTCGATTATGTGGAAAGCTTGGATGTCTATTCCGCACCGCACCAGGATTCCTTTTTGAATCAGTTGGCGATGAATTATCGTTCGTATGCAATTTATAATGCGCGCACCAGTGGGTATCCTGATATGGGCGAATACTTCGCACAAAAAGCGGTTGCTGCGTTTTCAGGTGAACTGCCATTTCCAGAGGCATTGGATAACTGGCCCGTGGCGGATGAACAGGAATCTTTTGAACTGTACACCGCATATAATGAATTGCTGGATCAGTTGAAAAATGACGCCAGTATGACTAATCCGGAATTGGCGGCCGAAGCACAGGCAAAATATGACTGTTGGTTGTCGGCGTCGGCTAGTGGTCAGACCGGTACCGCGAACGAATGCCGCGACAGATATTATAAAACTATGACCGCGTTGCGCGACTGCACTGGTGGCAAGATTGTAAAAACAACGTCTGAAACGACAACTGAAACAACCCAGACAACTATGACCACAAACGGTGATGTTATGGTTGCGGTTGAACGTGGTGCCACGCCAACAACGCAAACTTATTATCCGGATACACGTAATATGTCGGCTATGAACGGTACGGGCAAAGCGCGCGAAGGCGTGATTATCGTAAATAACGTCAATGTGCCGGAACACTTGATAAATCCGGTGCCTGTTCAGCCGATGGTCTTTAACCAGAATATTTATGGTGGTGACAAAACAATCAGTGACAGCAATAATGTCAATGACAGCAGTGTTACCGAATGCACACGTGGCGATGTGAATTGCGTGCCAAGCGCGACAACGCCGGCGTCCACCGATACAACCGCGACCCAGGAAATTCCACAAATCAGTGATGAATTGGTCACACGCGAAGAATTTATCAATATGATGATGGCTATGCGTGCGGAATTGGCGGCGATAAATGAACGGCTGGATAAATTACAGGCCAGTGCAAATGAAAAAACATACGAAAAGACCTTTATCAAAGTGCAACAGATTCCATTGGAACCGAAACAGCACGTGATGGAAGAAGTGTTCGAAATTATGTTCGACTTTGACAAGGCGACAATCAAACCAGAATACGAAGAAATTATTAAACAACTGGCCACCGCAACACAGGGCAGCAAGAATATCAAGGTTTCTGTTGTCGGGCACACTGATACAATGGGCAGCAAGGATTACAATTATGCCCTGGGCGGACGTCGTGCCGAAGCGGTTCAGAAAATGCTGATTAAATATGGTATCCCGGCCAGCCAGATTGTCGCGGTTTCCGCCGGTGAAGAGGGCTTGGCCGTCCAGACGGGCGACGGTGTTGCCAAGGCAGCAAACCGCCGTGTCCGTGTGGTCAAAGAAGTGCACTATACCGAAGAACCAGGCAAGCAAGTCCAGGTTCCTATTGCCGTGGTTGAAGAATATGTCGCGCCGGATGATGCGTCGGTATGCGGTATGTACGGCTGTACACAATAATTTGTCGGGCAGGGGAATATATAAAAATACTTGACAAAAAATAATTATTAGTATATATTGACCCTGTCAGAGAGATGTTTGTAAAGAGGCATTGAATATGACGGAAAACACGAACAAGTTTGCAAAGGCAACGGCGACATTACAGGGAAAATCGCACGGTGCCGGATATAAAAAGGGTATTGCGGCGGTAAATTTGGCGGCCGAATTTATGGCGCGCGGTGTAAATGTGCATAATACCCAGAACGAAAAATAAGTTTTCTTATTGTTGAATATTTTAATGCGGGGATGATTTTCCCCGCATTTTTGTTACTTGGTGCTAGTTACTCGTTATTCGTGACTCGTATGCTTTTGTCATTGCTTCGCGTTGCTTGCAATGACAAAAGGTAGGCAAATCACGAACCACGAATAACGAGTAACGAGTAACTAGTATCGAGTTACGATATCAACTATTGCTTGCAATGTGGGGTGGGGCGCGGTAATATTATCTTGTCGGTGGGTGTTCCACTGATGAGGCGTCGAAACCTCTGCATTATGCGTCGGAATGGACGTTAAACATCTCCAACCCTTGATAGATATGGTTGGAGGACGACTGAATATCTTGAATAAGTCGTGCTATTTCATAATGTATAGTTTCGAACCTCCAACCACCTGAGATTTTTCCGGTGGTTTTTCTTTGTTTCCCGTCGCGCACTGCGCGGGGGGGATGGCTTTCGCAAAAACAAATGAAATATAGGAGGTTTCATAATGAAACAATTTTTTTGTATGATAACCGTGGCGGGCGGATTGGCCATTATGGCCGGAAATGCGACCGCTTTGACCGTAACTCAATGTGCCAGCATATTCAGTGATCAGCATTGTGCAACGTTTGATGTTGCTGATGCAAATAACTGCACGTGTGATGCGTGTCAGGCCGATTACCCAGTGCGTTCGGGCTCTATTGTACGACAAAATGTTGTATTGTACAATTTATGTGGGTGTACGGGAAACGGGTCGTGCGGTATCAATCCTGATACTGCGCACAGATCTGGAACATATACGTGTGTCAATGGACGCGCGGATTGGTCAACCTGTTTGCCGACATCCGGCGGTTCGGGGGGCAGCAGTTGCAGTGGTTATGAAAAATGTTCATCTGCATCATCGGGCGGATGTCGTAATTTTAGTATTACAGTTGATGGTGTGCTATATTGTAATACTGGCGAGAGTTGCGATACAACGGCGCCGGGCGTGGCGGCAGCCGTAATGGTGTCGCAATATTGTTCGGATTATATGGGGGTTGGTGGTGCGTGTGCCAGCTTTTGCGCCGTTATGGGATGTCAACCAGGGTGGACGCCGGCGCCAGGCAGACGCAGTTGCGTTTGTGCCCAGGGCTATTATCGCAATAGTTCAAATGATTGTGTACAGTGTCCCGACGGTGGAACAACTGGCGGAATCGGGGCGTCTTCTATCAGTGCGTGTTATATTCCGGCAAATCAGTCCATTAGTGACAGTACCGGCACGTATGTTTATACTCAAAATTGTTTTTATAAATAATTTTGTGGAATAAAAATCCCCCAAAAATGGGGGATTTTTATTTTTTTGACGACCAAAATAATGACCACAGCCATCCGATTCCCGTCCAACCGAAAATCCAACTGGCCAGTCGTACCAGAATCATATCCTGTTTGCTTTTGCCGGTTTGCCGTGCCAGCCACGCCGGCGCCAGTATGACGCCAATGACAATAAGCGCGGCCAGTACGTATTTTATTATCAGCAAAACATCAGACGCTGTTATCATCATTTGTTTGGTTTTTATATTCCGTATTTTGCGTTGTCGCCCAATTCTTCCTGGATGCGCAACAACTGGTTATATTTCGCCATACGGTCGGTACGGGACATAGACCCGGTTTTTATCTGGCCGGCGTTTGTCGCCACCGCCAGGTCGGCGATTGTTGTATCTTCGGTTTCGCCACTGCGGTGCGAAATGACGACGCCGTATTTTGCGTCCTGGGCCATTTTGATTGCGCGCAGTGTTTCAGTCAAACTGCCGATTTGATTTACCTTTATCAATATAGCGTTTGCAACGCCCGCGTCAATACCTTTTTTCAGGCGCGCCGGATTTGTCACAAACAAATCGTCACCAACCAGTTGGCATTTGTCGCCGATTTTATCGGTCAGTTTTTTCCAGTTTTCCCAATCTTCTTCGGCCAGGGCGTCTTCGATTGAAATAATCGGATATTTGGATATCAAATCCGCGTAAAATTCAATCATTTGATCGGCGGTGTATTCGTGGCCTTCGAACTTATAAATGCCGTCGGCATAGAATTCAGATGATGCAACGTCCAGACCGATTGACACGTCTTCGCCCGGTTTGTATCCCGCCGCGGTTATTGCCGCGATGATTGTATCCAACGCTTCGGCACAGGAATGAAAGTTTGGGGCAAAGCCGCCTTCGTCACCAACATTTGTGGAATTGCCGCCACGCTTTAATATTGATTTCAGATTATGGAAAATTTCAGACCCCATACGAATCGCGTCGGATTCCGATTTTGCACCGTTCGGAATAATCATAAATTCCTGTGCGTCCAGACCGTTGTCCGCGTGTGCACCGCCGTTTATGATGTTCATCATCGGGCGGGGCAGTATGCACGGGTTTGCGTTGCCGTATATTTCAGCAATATATTTATATAATGGAATATTGCGCTGATTGGCCACCGCGTGCGCCGCCGCCAGGGATACCGCCAAAATTGCGTTGGCGCCCAGTTTGGCCTTGTTATCGGTTCCGTCCAGTGCCAGCATTTTTTCATCCAATGCGGTTTGATCGGACGCATCCATACCGGAAATTGCAGGGGCGATTATTTCATTTACATTTTTTACCGCGGTCAATACACCTTTGCCCATATACGCTGCGCCGCCGTCACGCAGTTCCAATGCTTCGAACGATCCGGTTGATGCGCCGGACGGCACGGCCGCACGTCCCATTGCGCCCCCGTCCAATGTTATATCGCATTCAATTGTCGGATTGCCACGACTGTCCATAATTTGTCGGGCGTGAACGTTCTTGATAAAAAACATACTTTTTTCTCCTTATTCCTAAAAATATTCACTTTTGTTACAGTTCCGTCTTGTCTTATTCGACGAATTGTGCAATAATATAATCATAAAATTGGTTGGAAAGAAATAGAAAATATGATGAAAAAGACAATATTTTTTATGTTGTGCCTGGCTCCGCTGGGGGTACAGGCGGCACCCTTTACCGGCGGCGTGATTGGTATCACAGGCGGGGGAAATGGAAATAACCAAAATGGTTATATCGCTAATGAAGGAATAAATGTTTCCGCAATGAACATTGGCGTTGATATCCCAAGCCCGTTGGAACCGAATACGCTATATGCTGGCACGAATATTATTCGTGATAATTTTACAATAACGTCTTATGCGGATATTACCGGCGGGGCGTTGTATATTAGCGACGGTTATTCGTTAAATCTGCAAAATACACAAAACAATAATATAAATATGTCGTTCACGTCGATAAACGCCGATGGACGTCTGACCGTGCGTGATGCGGACCTGTTCAAGGTTGACGGCAGTATCGCCGCCGCGAACGGCCTGTCGGTTACGGCCGAAACTATGCAGACCGGTGCAATAAATGTTACTGGGGGCGATACGGTTTTGGATGTTGCCGGTGCGTTGACTATGGGCGGTTTTCATAATTCTGGAAACGGAACAACGCAAATTTCGGCGGATACATCTATTGATGTGGCCGGTGGCGATATAGAAAACACCGATGGTGCCGGAAATATGACGATTACAACCGGTGGAAAACTGACAGCCGGAAATATTTATAATTCCAGTGGAACAATGAATATAACGGCCGGTGGGGATATTACTGTCAGTGGTACCGTTAAAAACGATTCCGCCACCAGCAATATGGTTTTGAATGCCGCTAATCTGACCGTGTCCGGCGGCAACACGAACGAGGCATCGTTTGTGAACAGTGGAAATTTGACCATAAATGTAACTGGTACTACAAATCTGGAATATGGGTTTGATATCAGTGCAATGGGGATTGATAATACATTTTCACTGACGACTGGTACGCTGACATTTGGGTCGGGTGCAAATACGGACAGATGGCTGAATGTATTTTCAAATAAGTTAAATCAGTTCACGTTGAACATAACAAACGACAGTTTGAATATTGCCGCTGATGTTATAAATGGACTGATAAATTCTGATACGCAGCAATATAATGAAAACGCCAATATGACCATTACAGCCCAGGCGATTACCGCCGATTCTGTAACAAACCGTGGTAATAAATTGGTGATGACCGCAACCGAAATCGACGGTGACGGTATCGTTATTTCCGGTGGTGTCGAAGGGTTCGAGGGGTCTGATACCGATATACACTCGGCGGCGGTTTTGCAGGTTCAGGGTGACGTGTCCAATCGTGGGACTATGTCGTTGAACGGAACACGCGTTGAATTAGCAAATGTTTCAAATGATGGCGGTGAATTGGATATTACGTCACTGACGAACGATATTGGTGAAATAAATATTTCTGGCAATGTTACAAATGTTTCCGGAAGTACACTTATAAATGCCAAGGATATTGTCATCGGCGGCACGCTGTCTAATCTGGCCGGTTCAACTATAATTGACGGTTCTGACACTGACGGCAGTGATTTGCAAATTGGTGCGATTGATGTTTCGGGTGGCGTGGTTGATTTAACCGCGTTGATTGGTGGTGTCAATGTTGACGGGGCGATAAATGTTACCGGCGACGGTGCGATGAATATTGACGGGTCAACGCATTCACTGACCGCGGGCCAGACAATACAAATAAACGGCGATATGACGCTAAGTGATGTTGCTGCGTCTGGCAATGGCAATGTCAACATTGCGGCGACTGGAAGTCAGGGCTTTGTTATGACGTCGACAAACGGCAATATCAATATTGGCGGTTCTGTTTTGGCGACATCGGCCGGTTCACGTAGTGCGACGTTTGTTGCGAATATAATCGAGATTGGCGAATCGGTTACGGCCAGTGGCGCGAATAACAAACTGGTGTTTGGTGGCAGTGCGTCAAACCAACTGACAGTGGCGGGCGATATGAGTGCAACAGGCGGCGCCACGATAGAGATCGTATCAGATGATGCAAATGTTGGTTCGTTGAATGTTGGCGCGGGCAGTACCTTGGTCGCGCGCGGCACGCAGATAACTGCCACAAAGGGTGCAATAGATATTGCCGATGGTTTGTGGTTCGGGGCAACTGGATTGACCGACAAACCAGACAACGGCCTGATTGTCGAAGCGGATACAACCAATTTAACGTTAAAATCCGATACGGCTCAGGTTGAAATTGGTGGCGCGTTGGATTTGGGCACTGGGCGTACATTGAAGCTGATCGCGGAAAAGTCAGCTGTTACGGTTGGTGGCGCAGTTTTGACGGCCGGTACATTAAATGCAAACGCACAAAATATCACACTGGGTGATGTTACAAATTCTGGAACAGTAACCCTGACCGCGGATCAGCGTGTGGTTATGGGCAATGTTATGGCCAATTCTGGAACACTGAATATTACTGCAAATGGTACGGGATTGCCGAATATTCAAATGGGTGGGCTGAATATTGCAAATGGTGCATTTGTAAATATTGATTCGGATGCGACTGCTAATGTTGCCGCGACAAATGTTGTTGTCACTGGTGACGTTTCACAGGGCACGCAGGCCGGGGCATTAAATTTACTGGCGACAGATACGACGTTTGCGGCCGAATCGCTGACCATTACCGGAAATTATGATGCGACGGCGGGCAGTGCATTGTTTGAAGTGGCTGGCCCAATTACAGTTGGCGGCAATATAACGGTTGCAACGGATGCCGAACTGAATATAGGGGGCGACGGTATTACCGCAACTAATTTGGATAATAACGGCACATTGGCGCTGCACAGTGATAATGGTATTACGTTGGCCCAGGTTACAAATACCGGCAATTTGACATTGGATTCCGGTGCAGGCGTGACAACGGTTGATACGTTTGCCGTGGGTGATGCGGGAACTATAACACTGATGGGAGCCGGATTGACCACGGATGGTGTGTTCACAACACAGAATACCGTGCTGTACCAGAATTATTTGGGGACCCTTTCCGCGGGCGAGGTAAATGTTGATTCTGACGATTATACAATTACCGCATCTGAATTTAATGTTGCCGGCGTAAATCAGGTTTCTGGGCGTATGCAAATAAACGCCAGTGATATAAACGTGGCGGGTGATGTAACCGCGTTGGATTTGCGGTTTGCCAAAAATCCGGCCAGTCCCGATTCCTGGATTGATGCGACAATCGGCGGAAATGTTTCCGGCGGGGTTGATTTCTGGGGACTGAAACGCTTGGATATCAGCGGAACATATACGTTTAATAATGACAGCGACCTGTGGGCGGCCATTATGCCGTATGACGAAGAGGGTACCGGCAATACATCAAAACAAAATTATTGGTCCACGGTTGAGGTTACCGGCGACAACAAAGTTGGCGAAATAACAAATGCCGCTGGTGGTGCCGCGATGATTACCGTTGGGGAAAAATTTGTTTCAAATGTTTCCGGTGTTGTGAACGGTTCAGCTGCGTCACAGCCACAGGTTGGAATAACGTTGTTTGACACCGTTGATACCGGTACGGCGATTTGGTTGCTGCACGCAGAAGAGGGTATCGATGTTTCGGATGGCTTTGATAAACTGCGCAATTTGGATGTAAAGTTCTGTAATGGCGACGGTTCGATTTGCATTGACTATGCCGATACATTGCGTCCGTCTGATGCGTTTAATGGAACCGATTCTGATTTGCCGATATATCTGTCGGAACGTGATACGGACGGTGACGGTGTCGCAGACAGTTTGTATATCGTGTTTGATCCACGCTTTGGCGGCCCGGTTGAAGTATTTAAGATTCAGCCGATTGTTGCCGAAGTTGCCGATCATACGACGGGTGAATATGTTTCCGCCGGTGCATTGGACAATTTGATTGCGGGTCAGTTGTTGAATACAAAATTCTATAACGATACGCCGATTGAATTGATTCCGGAAATATTCCGTGGAACAAACTTTGCGACAATGGCAAATGAACTGTATGACCGTATGGAATACTATAATATGACCGGTGAACGTGATCCATTGGCGCGGTTCAGCCGTCTGTTCCAGGCACGTGAATTAGAACAAATTGCGGGTAACATTTCGTTAAACGAACACACCAATTTCCGTGATTTCGAAGACCGTATGTTCGACGAATTCATTTGGAATCGTAACCGTAATTTGAAAAAGGCCTGGTTGGATGTGGATTACGGTATGTTTAGCCAGGACGTATCCGACGGCAAACGTGCCAAGGGTAATCGTTTCAGCATTGCCGGCGGTTTTGACTGGCAGGATTCCGAAACGCTGATTCTGGGATTGACCGCGCGCGTATCCAATTCGTCCAGTGATAATTCCGATGCGGTTGAACTGGGGTATCTGCCGGGACAGTCGCTGTTGGGAACGGTTGATGTGACGGTTGATGATTTGAATATCGGCCTGGGCGGGTATTTGATGAAGATTCTGGGCGAAAAGACGCGTCTGTATGGAAACGCGTTCCTGGATATCCATTTGTTGGATACCGCACGCGACCAAACATTTATGTCGCATATCGACGGCAGTGGCAGTGCGTTCAGCTTTATCAGTGAATGGGGTTTGCTGCACGACTGGTTGAATCAGTACATTGTCGGCAATGCGTATGCGCGTGTCGGATATAATTTCGGATTTGATGTTACCGAACACGCCGCCGGCCAGGATTATATGGATATGCAATCCGATGGATATCTGATTTTGACACCGGGTTATTCGTTGATTGCGCAAAAGCGTATATATCCGTCGGCCTGGTTCCAGATTCGCCCGTATGCGTCGATTGGGGTTGAATACGATGTTTTGGGCGCGCCGGACTTCGTAAAGTACAAATTTGCACCGGCACATACATACACCAAGTATGATGTTGATATTGACCCGCTGTGGGCTAATATCGGTGGTGGTGTCGAATTCCTGTCTGCGGTTGGACTGCAGTTCGGTATCGATTATCGTTATCAATATAATGACGCGATACAGTTGCATAATATAAAGGTAACAGGATCGTATCGGTTCTGATAAAAACGGGGCATATGCCCCGTTTTTGTTACTAGTTACTGTAATAACAATTCGCCGTATATGTATATGAACCGGTACTGTCGCTGCCGGTGGTACCGGACGGCAAATAACACGACGTGATTGCCGTTGTGCCCGCCGCGGATGAACCGCCATTTGGACAGCGTGTGCAACCGGACGTACCATTACTGGATGTGCCATAATATCCAGCGGCACACCGGTATTGAGTTCTTTTTGTGCATACACAGGTTGCCGTATTGCAACTGGCGTATGTGCGTTTTTGATATCCGGTATTGCCGGCCGTCCAGGCCGATGTTGTACAATCGCTGCACGTGCCGTCACAAGATTTGCGACACACATTAAACGATATTTCGTTTGAACACCCAGGGACACTAGCTGCTTGTTGGGTCAGTTCATATCCCGCATCGCAACTGGTGCACGAGAATATTCCATATGTGTTATAGTATTGCGTTCTGCCAAACAGACACGTTGTCTCCTGCACCCGGATCATTGTACAGGTTCCCGCCCCAGTGGGGCACACACGGGTTCCAACACAGGCGGTGACGATACCTGATGCATTAGATATGACCGACGCGGCCGAAATTGTGGCGACGGTAAGTAAGGGTAAAAAATGTTTCATAGTTCAATCTCCTGATTTTTTGTTGAAACAAAAAACCACCAAATCTTTGGTGGTCAGGAGGTTGGAAACAATCCTAAGAATTGTGCCGCGTATTGGTTATTTCGCGACCCTCCTGACCTGAAAATCAGGAGATTTGTTTTTCGTCGTAATACTGTAAAACGTGCGCACATTTTGGCGCATTGCGTTTTTATATTCAGACGCTTAGGCAGAGGTTTCCACACCCCATCGACGGAACACCCGTCGACAAAATTATGTTACCGCGCACGTCTGTTTAATGCAAGATGAAAAAAGTTACTTATTACTTGATATTCATAATGCTGCGTGGGTAATAAAAATCCGCCGGTTGGCGGATTTTGTGGTAAGTGGAACTGATATTGTCACCGGGTGACGCCACCCCATTAAAATGGGATGTCGCTTGTGACATATGTCACGGCGCGTATCCTCGTAGTTGTTCAAACTGCGCTGACGACACCCCATTAAAATGGGATGTCGTCACCGATGTCGGCGACGGAGATTTCTTCACGTGGGGCTGATGCCGGTGCCGCTGGCTGGCCATAATCGCCACCAGATGCTGCGCCGTCCAAACTTTTCGCGCCAGCCAATATTACCATTTGACCCGCAAATTGATTCAGAACAACTTCGGTTGTATAAACGTCGATACCCTGCTGATTTTGCCATTTGCGTGTGCGCAGGGAACCCTCCAGATACAACTTGGTTCCTTTTTGTAACATACGTTCGGCAACGTCAACTAAATTCGGGTTAAATATTACAACGCGATGCCATTCGGTTTGTTCCTTTTGTTCGCCAGTTTGTCTGTCGCGCCAACGGTCTGATGTCGCCAGTGAAAAACTGACCACTTTCTGCCCGCTTTGCATTGTGCGAACCTGGGGATCCTGGCCCACGTTACCAACAAGTATTACTTTATTTATGCTGCCTGCCATTGTCGTTTCCTTTGTTTATAATCTTGTATATCATTTGAGCAATAAAACCCACAAAATGCAAGGAAAATAGTTTTGGCCTGTGGCCCAGCGGTTTTTACATCTTTTGTTGCCGATACTTGACTTTTTGTCAAAAAAACTGTATAATAATAGGGTAAATCAATGTGGGGGCGAATTCTCGCACTTATTCCCATTTTCCAAAAGGATTTTTTATGCATATAAATGAATTAAAGGCTAAATCGCCACAACAATTATTAAAAATGGCCGAAGATATGGGTATCGAAAATCCGGCACAATTAAATGTTCAACAGTTACGATTTGCGGTTATGCGCGTTTTTGCCGCAGATAACAAGGTTACTTTGATTGGTGACGGCGTTTTGGAACGTATGGCGGACGGTTTTGGGTTCCTGCGTGCGCCAGAAAGCAATTATTTGGCTGGGCCGGATGATTTGTATGTGTCGCCGGCGTTGATAAAAAAATATGGTCTGAAAACCGGTGATTATATCGAGGGACAAATCCAGGCACCACAAAATGAATCTGAACGTTATTTCGCATTGGAAACAATTGAACGTGTAAATGGTGGCGACCCAGAAAAACTGCGTCATCGGGTGTCTTTTGACGATATGACGCCGTTGTATCCAGACGAAATGCTGAAAATGGAGGTCGTTGACGACAAGGACAAGGGGCGCAGTTTGTCCGCACGTGTTATCGATCTGATTGCGCCGACGGGAAAAGGCCAGCGCAGTTTGATTGTTGCGCCACCGCGTACCGGTAAAACCGTTATGTTGCAAAATATTGCACACTCGATTGCGACAAATTATCCGGACGTAAAGTTGATTGTTTTGTTGATTGATGAACGTCCCGAAGAAGTTACTGATATGCAGCGCAGTGTAAAGGGCGAAGTCATATCGTCGACATTTGACGAGCCCGCCGCGCGCCATATCCAGGTTGCCGAAATGGTTATTGAAAAGGCCAAACGTTTGGTAGAAGCCGGCCAGGATGTGGTTATTCTGTTGGATTCTATAACGCGTCTGGGGCGTGCGTATAATACGGTTGTTCCGTCCAGTGGCAAGGTTCTGACCGGTGGTGTCGACGCGTATGCGTTACAGCGACCAAAGCGTTTCTTTGGTGCGGCTCGTAATATAGAGGGCGGCGGTTCGCTGACCATTATTGCGACCGCATTGGTTGATACCGGTTCAAAAATGGACGAAGTTATTTTTGAAGAGTTCAAGGGTACCGGCAACAGCGAAATCATTTTGGACAGAAAATTGTCTGACAAGCGTGTTTATCCGGCAATCGATATTACTAAATCCGGCACGCGCAAGGAAGATTTGCTGGTTGGCAAGGATACATTGGCAAAAATGTATGTCCTGCGCCGTATAATCAATCCAATGGGCACGTTAGAGGCGATGGAATTCCTGTTGGATAAATTACGTTTGACGAAAACAAATGCTGATTTCTTTGCATCGATGAATCAATAGGCTGCAAAATCCCGCGTTGCGGGATTTTTTATTTGTTATACAGGAAAAAAAGTGCTACAATATATTGCGTGAATTATAAGAATGCCGAATGCAAAGGGACGTTTAGATTCGGCATTTTTTTTACCTTGAAAGCATAAGAATTACGCATTTTTCTCTCCTGGTTTCATACCGAATCTAAACGTCGGTTTTTTTGCGGCGTGTTTTTTTATGCTGTGTGGCAGTGCTGTGGCAGAGGTTATTGATATTTTCCCAACGGGAACTGGGTGGCAAATACAACGTGCAAATGGTGAAATATTGGGAAATGTGAGTTCGCTTGAGGCCGCACAACGGGCCGCCGGTGTTTATACGCGTCAAGGAAACACGGTTAATTGGCGTACCAGTTCGGTTACCACGACCACCAGTGGTGTAAATGGTGGCACCTCTGCAACAACCGGTGGTGCTGCAAATGTTCCGCCGTCACGTCAGGTGACTGGCGGTGGAACGGCACCGCGTCAGGTGACTGGTGGTTCAAATGTTCCGGCTACAACAGGTGGTGGTTCAAATGTTCCAGCTACAACAAGTGGTGGTTCTGGTGGTGGTAATACCGGGGGTACAGCGTCCGCGGCGTCGCGTGTAAATGTTGGTGGTGCTGCGTTGGGGGTGATTGGAATGGTCAGCGGTGCTGTCGGGTTATATGAAAGTACCGCCGGGACGGATAAGGCCACTTGGGCCGATGTTGGGACGGGGGCATTGTCTGGTGCGGGGCTTGCTGCAGGTGCCGCCGCATTTGTCAATGCAATTCCAGTTGGCGGCCAGATTGCGTATGGCGGCGCGGTACTGATTGGCACGGCTGTTGGTGCATTGGGGGCGGGGGCGGAAATGTTTTCTGAAACTGATTGTGAAATGGACCCTGTGTTAGGAATATATGCGTGTTGCAATATTTCAAATTTAAGCAATATTGATGCATATCGCGCTGAAATCGGCGACAGAATGTTTACCGATACTTTCCCGTATGTACGTTACTGTGTACAGGGGAAAAAAGAATTCAAAGAAGAACAACCGTGGTTAAAGGGACGCTTTTTAGATGACCATTGGTCGGAAAACGTGGAAGTTGGCCTGTGCCCGGGATATTCAATGCCGGCAGATGGACTAAATCAAGAAGAAACAAAGATACAATTATATGCCGCTAATGATGCAAGTGTTGGATACTGTTGGGCGTGGGAATGTGCCGACCCAGGGCGCGTGCGCAGTGGTGGAACATGTATCGGCAGTGATGTTGCGGATGCCAGTGAAATGGGGCCGTTTTTGCCAGAAAACTTTGAAGCGAATTCAAATCAAGATAGTGGCGGAAATACTGCTGATAATGTAATCGGCACAAATTGTAATGTCGCTGATTTACCACAATATGCAACGGCTGGTACCTATATTAATAACGGCGTCGATGTTGTATGCGCCGCAACGGCATGTCAAAGTGGAACTTATTTGGTGGTAAATTCATCTGGTGTATCACAGGGCTGGTGTGTTGCATCAACATATTGTAATAATAAACCAAATACGCATTTGAATATTATTGATGAAACAAAAACCGATTTGCAGTGCGTTTCAAATATGGTATCAACAGTATCAGATGATGCTGAATTTGGGGGCGAATTGGATGCTGCGGTTATTGTTGCGTGCAGTAATGCCGCATTGGACAGATTAAATGCGACAGCCGCCGTGTATAATCAAACAGTTGATGATTGTGTGCCAACCAGTTGCAAAAACGGTTATCGTTTGGACGGGGAGGGCGAATCTGCAAAATGTGTGGCCAATACTGATAACGAATGTGAACGTGGCGTCACAGGTTACGTTATGTTCGAAGGTGTTTGTATGCCAATCGCACAAATGCAACAAATTCAATCGCAACGTGCCGAACAACAGGCCGCACAGCAAGCAGCACAAGAATTACAAAACTTGCAGTCGCGAATTGACAGATATGCAGAAACAATTATGGATATAGAGGACGCGCATGCCGATGATAAAGTGTCTGCATGGAAAAATGCGGATGGTAAGTTTAATACGTCGCGTTTGTTGTCTGATTCCATTGCCGGAGTTGCATTGGGCACTGTTGGCGGTTTGGTTGTGAACAAGGTTGTAAAAGATAAACATGTTGAAACCGGATTCGAAGAAATTGGCTGTGCCATAGATGACGAAAGAATCGCCGACTTTGACGATGTATTTGTAATCAACGGTGCCGTTGATAAAAATGAATGTGTCGGCAATAATACCGGGTACGGTAATATATATGTGTGGGCGTCGCGTAACAGTGACGGCAGTGATTATACACGTATGGTCGAAGACGTGTCCAATCCGGACAATAACGCGTGCTGGGTTCGTGTTGATATAGAATCTGATAACCCAAATATTCGTGTGTCCGATGTGCCGTCGCGCTGGTTTATTGTCGGACAACAGATTACCTGTGGTGATTGGACCGACAGAAACACTTTGCGTCAACGGGCACTGGATGCACGAAAATCCGGGCGCACGTGGGCAACAGTTGGTGGTGCCGTCGGTGGCGCGGGCGTTGGTGTTGGAATTATGGAATTGTTTGGTAATCGTTTGATAGGGGGCAAGGTTATGGGGCAAAAAGCCCTGGATGAAGCGGAGCTGTTGTATTCACAAATGTCCGAATCCGAACGGCGCGAATATGCGACGGCGATTGAAAAAATAGACGAACTGTGTGCTGATTTACACGCCAGGGGTGGAACACATTCCGCGTGTGGTGACTAAACTAAAATTGGATTGTTGATTGTAACAAAATAACGGGGCCGTTGCCCCGTTTTTATATGGTGAAAATATGAAAATTTATATTTTTTTGTTCTTTGTTTTTATCGTCGTGGTGGCGGGTGCGTACTGGGCGGGGGGACGCGTTGCAGCGCAAAAATGTAATGCGCGTGCCGCAGAAGTTGCCGTCAAACAAAACCAAGAAATTATAAAAACAATGGGGGCGATAAATGAGAAAACTTTTAATACCGGTGTGCGTGATATTCGTCGCGTCCTGCGCGAAAAATACACCATTGCCGAATAATACGTGTCCGCCGTGTGTGCCGATTTATGGGCGCGCCAATGACTGGGACGTCATTAGTGATGATTTGGCGCGTAATATCTATCGGCATAATTTATTATGCGCGGAATTTGCGGGCGAATAAACTGCTTGCGATATATAGAAATATTGGATATAATATAAAAAATGCTGAAAATAAACCACCGATTAAAATCGGTGTTTTTATTTTTGTAAAAATCCCAGATTTCTGCATTTTTTTATTCTCCATTTTTGCCGAAATAAAACGGTGGTTTGTGTTTGTATTTAGGTATGGCAAGCAATGCAAATGCTTTGATGTGTTTTGAAACACAGCAATATGGGGACTCGTGCCCAGGATCTATTCATACAATTGGCCCACTTGAACCCGCAAATTGTGCGGTACAAAATGTTGGTGAAAAACCAGATGTTGCCCGTCGATGTTATGGTACGGGCATCGGAAAACCAACCATTGCATATCGGGAATGTGCTGTGTGTGCATTGGGTTATAACAAGAAACTCAGCGGAACCTTGCCGGGGCAAAACTGTGGCGATTTAAAATACTATGAATGTGTGGCTGATGATAGTTCTACTGATATATGCTATGATGAGTGGGGATATACTGAACCTATTTCTAATGAAAATGGTTGTGTCAGTGGTGAACGCAGATGGTTAAGTACAGACCTCCATGGTTGGGTGGGCCCCATAGAATATTGCGAAGTATGCCAAACGGGTTATAAGCGAGTTTTGCAAAATGTGGAAATAAATGGATGCAAAAATGGACCGTTTGAGGGGGCTTATTGTGAGGACACGAGAGAATGCACCCGGGCGAGGGATTGTGAAGGATGGGTTATGGGGGGCGCGCCCGTAGATCCTGTTAAGAAACCTGGCTTGTTAAAAGTGATAACCTGTACCGAAGCTGGTAAATGTGCTTATCATTATCGGTGTGATGAAGATCCAGGATATTATAATGGTCCGGCTTCTTCAAATTTGGGCCCAACCAGTTGCATTAAATGTCCGTTGTATCAAGGAGAATACGGCGACGGTCATATAAGACGTTTAACACGAGATACATCTATAACAGGTTGTTTTATTGAATCCGGTACGACTATTAATGCTACCGAAGGAACTTTTGAACTTGATGAGCATTGCTATTATTAAACAATCCCCAATTTATTTGGGGATTTTTCTTTGCTTGGTTGTGTGTGGGGGATTTATTCCATATCCAATGCGATGCTAACCAGTTTTTTTACAATTTCCGCGCTGCGTACGTCGCCAGTTGGGGCGTATTCCACGAATTCAAAACTGTGTGCGTCGGGGGCAAATGCGCGTACAAAATATTCGGCGGCATCGGCACTGATTCCGTTTGATTCCGGTACCAGAACATCGTGAAATACTTGTGGGTCAATCGCGTCAAAATCAAAAGACACAACATATTGACGTGTACCAATTTTGCGTCTGATTTCATCAACCGCATTTGCCCAGGCGTCCGATGTTTGCAGCTCGTTCGCGGGTCGGATATAAATATTTTTATCCCGTGCAAATTTTATTTCCGACGGTTCAAACGATCGTGTGCCCAGGTAAAATATATTTTCAGGATGCAGGGCGGGGCGGCGTGTCTGCAACGACAGCCAACGCGAATCGCCGTCACCCAACAGGGCGCGAACGTTTGTGCCGTGTGGGGCACCAGACGCTTCAGCCCGGGATGATTCGGGCGTGTGTATATCCAAATGGGCATCAATATATATCAGACATAAATCTTCATCGGGCATACGATCCGCCAATGCGGCAAAGTGTCCGAAATTTACGGAATGATCACCGCCAATCATTATATGGGATTCAAACGGCGTGGCCGCAACAATCTTTTTTTGAATCTGGAAATTTTCGCCGAATCGATCGGATTCACATAATTTTGCATCGTATGGATCAGCCACAACGGTTGTCCAGTCGGCGTCTGGATACATCTGTTTTACCGCCGCTGGCGCCAATGCTGGGCCACCATCGATAACAATCGCGGCTGTGGCGCCGCGTCCGTATTCTATACCCATTATGTTTTTCATTTATATGCCTCTACTATACTTTCAGCTGCATTTTTTAATTTCTGTAGTGATGATTCATATGTCGCACAATCGCGCGCAATTTCTGAACGATATGCGTCCCGCATATTTGTTTGCATATAAGCACAGCCCGTCAAATGCTGAACACAATACTGGTGCCCAATGGCAAATGCCTGTTGGCCACGTACGGTGCTTTCTGTACTGGACCAATCGATATCCAGTGCATCGTCTAAATTTTCCCACGAATTATCACCCGTGTATTTACCGATTGTATCCATCCAGTATTCGTTCATTTCTTCCTCTGTCCAGTAGTTTTCACTTTTCAGGGTCAGAATTTGTTTAATCAGTGTATCTATTGCTGGTTTGTATTGAGCATTTATTTGTGCCAGTTGCGCACTGCAGTAACAGCGGTTATATTCCGTATCCGCGCGTTCGCAATAGTCGTTCATACAATCTGTATAATCCGCCATACAGCGTGCCGACGATATCGCTTCGCCCGTGGATGTGTACGTGACGCCTGATGACTGGCGCACGGTGGATGTGACACCATCGCCACGTGATGTGCGTGATGCAGCAGTTCCAGCCATTGTGGCGGTGCCGGTGGCAGAACGTGTAACAACACGACGGGTCGATTGGCTGGGGGATGCCGCGCGTGCTGTATTCGTGGCGCCGGCGGTTGTGCCACTGCGTGCAGTTGTTGTATTCCGTGACGATACGTTCCGTGTTGTAACCCCGCGGGTCGTGCCAGTGGTTGCGCTACGCGCATTTGTTGTACCAACGTTGGCCGCGCGTGCGGTGCTTGTGTTGGTTGCGGTTGCGCTGCGGGCCGTCGCAGTTGTGGTTGTGGCGCGTCGTGGCACAACATTGCGTGTTGTGGTGCTGTCGGATGTTTTTGTGCGTGCCAGTACGTTTATCTGGGCGCCCGATTGCGACGGGGTGGTTCCGGGATTCAAACCAGTTCGCATAGTATTGTTCATATATGGATACAGGTTATTGTATGTGTTTGCACTGACATAATCAGATGCACGCGTTGCAGCGTGCGCCATCGGCAATGTCGATATAGCCACAATAGACAAAAACAATACAAATGTGAACCGCTTTAACATCAATTATATTGTAAAAAGTTTGTGCCAATCAGACAAGCATAAAATGCATATAAAAATTTGCATTTAATAAAAAAGTTGATATAATTTGGCGTGTTTCGGGGCGTAGCTCAGTCTGGTAGAGTGCTTGCTTTGGGAGCAAGATGTCGAAGGTTCGAATCCTTTCGCCCCGACCATTAGAATTCCAAGTCGCGCGTAGTCGCGACTTTTTTCGTGTGTCCGCCGCAAAACGCGGGCATTTGCGAAATACATTGACTCTGGTATTCCCCGAACATTCGCAAATCTCCCATAATATACCAGAATGTATACAATACCCATTTTGGCAGAGTCAATTGGGGTTGAAAAAACAATAGTTTTTATATATAACTTTTATAAAAGAAAGGTAGGAAATATGCCTAATCCGAAGCAGGAACAGTTAGACGAATACGCGTTACTTATAGAACAAGAAGCATCAATGGTGCATAAACTTATGGAGACAGTACAAAATTCTGTTGAAGTATATAAAGTTCTGTGTGAAGAGAGTGATAGTTCCGTTGTAAAGAGAATGTATATGAATTTGTTCTGTAACATAACAAACACTGCTGGGACTATAGCTACTATATTGCAAGATAGCATTGGATTGCATCATGCGAAAGGGAGAGACGCATTGTTGTTGGTTGGTAATATGATAGAGGGGCTGGCAATTTTTTTGTATGCGAAACGATATCGTAAAGATTTAATATATTTTAATTATATGAATATAAAATGTTTAAAATTACATTTCACTAATGAATGCGTTTTTGGACAGTTGCCACCCCATCAAGAAAGTTGTAAAAATAAGGATATAGAGTCTTTAAAAAGAGTTGGTTACAAGTTCATAAAATCCGGTAAGAATAATTCAAATATTATAAAACTTTTAAAAGATGTTAATATTAGCCCTGAAGATAAAATTACTATTTTAAAACAATCGTATAAAAATTCTTGGGCGCCGGATTCAATAGGAAAGATTGTGGAATATATGTTGCGTGATGGGTTGCTTATATATGTTTACGAAAGGTATAATCAAACAAAGCATCATACTATTGATAATTTTTTTATTTGTACCAACTGTAATGCCATACAGATAAAAGACGATTCCTGGGATAAGTGTATGGCTGTAGAGGCCGCTATAAATGTATTAAATAGATTTATTAAACTTGGTAGCCGTTTTATAAAGAATTCTTAACAATAAAACTCCCGTTCCTGTTCTGCGAAATTCTCATGCTTACTTGCAATCTGGAACAAGGTCTGCAGGTTGATATGTGATGGGATTTTGCTGTCCATGATGTCGTTGATAATCCGTGGCGACAGGTATGCCAGGTTTAAGTATTTGTAAATCGTGCGTTGGTCTCGGTTTTCCGTGGCGGCAAGTGCTTTAACCCCAATACCGCTTTCATAGGCTTTCTTGTATTTCCAACCGTATGCCAGGGCTTTGATAAGTATGGTCGCATTCTCTGTTTTGGTTAGCAAATCCCGACTACATCCGGCGTTTCTATGATTTATGCAGGTATGGCTGGACAGGTAGACGATCTGTTCAATAATAACCTGCTTGCCATCGGGACTCGTATAATATTCCATCGGTGTGGCCTGCGTGTTTATATAGCCGTCTTTTCTGAATGCGCCCAATTTATCCAGGTCTTCAATGTTTATAAAAATAGTTAGTTTGTGTTCGTGGTACACAATTCGGTCAATTAGCCCACGGACTAATTCATCGCTGTATTCTAGTTGCTTCAATATCAACCGCGTCGCATCTGGCAATTGCTCCATATCAGAGTTCAAAAAGTCCCGAACATTATTACAAATGATTGTGTCAAAATCCCCAGCAGGAAGAGATATTGTCCCGCATTTGTAATATTTATATTGCCGTAATCCTTTGTTCCCAGTTTTATTTTTGAACACTGCACCATCGGCGGTATATATCATATTGTGGAACAGCAGTCCGCCACGACAATACTGTATGCGCCCCTTATGATTATTATTGTCTTGCAATTTTTGTTGTACGGCGTCAAACAGTTCCTGGGTAATAATCGCGGGGTGTTGGCCATCAAAGACTTCCCTGGTTGATTTATTGGGCAATTTGCCCAGGTAAATCTGGTTCTTTAATATGCGTTCCACGATATTGGCGGTCATGATGCCGCCACCACGAGGTTCGCCTTTCTTGGTTATCCAGGCTTTACATCGAATACCCATTGCAGCTACCTTGTCGCGACACGCCAGCAAGCTGGGGCTGTCCAGATATGCCTGAAATACCGCTTTTACCATTGGTATTTCTGTTTCATTCGGAACCAGTTTCCCAAATTTTACATCATAGCCCAGTGGCGGAACGCCACCAACCCACAGTCCCTTGGACTTGGTCGCGCGCATTTTGTCGCGGACGCGTTCGCTGGCGACTTCACGTTCAAATTCTGCGAATGATAACAGCATATTCAGTGTAAGTTTCCCCATCGCCGTACTGGTGTCAAAGCTTTGGGTGATGGATACCAAATCGCATTTATGTGGTTCAAAATCCTTTTTCATCATACTTTTGAAGTCGTAAATGCTGCGCGACAAGCGGTCAATTTTATAGACCAGCACAACCTGAACTTTGCCATTACGAACATCGGTTAGCAGCGCTTGCAATCCGGGGCGCGCCATTGTCTCGCCGGAAATACCGCCATCGCTGTACGTCTTGAAGTATTCCCAGCCCTGAAATGCCTGTGATGCGATGTACGATTTGCAGGCCAGTTCCTGGTTATCCAGACTGTTGAATTCTTGGTCAAGACCGCGGTCAGACGATTTACGAACATATACAGCACATTGTATTTTCTGCATAATTTTACCTCTTTGCTTATGGGTATTTGTGCTTACAAATCATCAAAAGTCCAGTGGTTTATTGGACTTGACTTGTGGCTTTTCATAAGCGGTAATTGCAACAAAAAAGGATGTAAAATGAATGAATTAAAACAAATGTCGCCGGATAAATTACGTGAACTTTGGCGGCGGCATTTTCAAAATGATGCCCGACCACAATTGCGCCCATTGTGGTACAAAATCCAATGCGAACGAACCAGGCAAAAGATAATCAAAAAACATATAACACGCCTCAAAAGATATTCGACCGACCCGGAACTATGTGCTGGTCGGATACACTCGACGAAATATCATATAAAGCCGGGGACACAGCTGATAAAAAAGTATCTTGGGCAGGAATATATTATAGATACGCTTGCCCACGATGCGTTTCGATATAATGGTGCGACATACAAAAGCCTGTCTGCCATTGCGATGGTTATCACAGGTCATAAAGTATCAGGCTATGATTTCTTTGGCTTTTATAACAAAAGGAGCAAAGAATGATATATGGCTATATACGGGTTTCAACCGACAAACAAGACTGCGAAAATCAAAAACTGGGCATTGAATCCAAAGCCAGCGCATTGGGTTTATGCATTGATAAATACATTGAAGACGCTGGCATTTCGGGCACCAAGGAACCAGAACAACGTGCATTGGGCGGTGTATTGCGGCATTTAAATCCTGGCGATGTTATAATTTGTAGTGAACTTTCGCGTCTGGGGCGAAAAATGTTCATGATTATGCGAATACTGGAACATTGTATGAAAATCGGTGCACGGCTTTATACGGTCAAAGATGGTTATGAATTGGGCGACACCATACAATCTAAGGTTTTAGCATTTGCATTTGGACTGTCCGCCGAAATTGAACGCAACCTAATAGCCCAGCGCACCAAAGAGGCATTGGCAACATTGCAATTACGTGGTGTAAAATTGGGTCGTCCAAATGGTCAAAAGAATACGAGCCACATCATTGATGGGCACGAAAGTTTGATTTTGGACATGTATTCAGCTGGTATTTCTAAACGTAAAATTGCCAAAACTATTCGGGTCAGTCCGCCCACAATTTCGCGATTTCTTGAAAGTAGAAAATGACGGGATTGTTGTTACATAAAAGGTTATGATGAAACCGGTTGATTTTTGCCGTTTTTTAATTTACAATTTTGGAACAATTAAAGGGTGGTTTAATTATTCCACCCCTTGACAGAAACTCAAAGGGAAGGAAATGTCGAAAGATTTTAGCGTTGTATCTTTTTTTAGTGGTGCTGGTGGTTTGGATTTAGGATTTGAAAAAGCAGGATTCCATACAATATGGGCTAACGAATTCGACAAAACTATATGGGCAACATTTGAACGAAATTTTCCCAATGCTAAATTAGATAGAAGAAGCATTACAGATGTTGATGCAAGTGAGATTCCTGATTCTATGGGGATAATTGGCGGTCCACCTTGTCAGAGTTGGTCAGAAGCAGGTGCAGGTCGCGGTATAAATGACCAACGAGGACAATTATTTTATGACTATATACGTATATTAAAAGTAAAACAGCCAAAATTCTTTTTGGTTGAGAATGTATCTGGAATTTTACACCCGAAACACGCGGAAGCTTTTAATGGTTTTTTGAAGGCCTTTGAAGAGTGTGGTTATGACATATTTTGGCAATTGGTAGATGCCAATGACTACAACGTACCAGAAAACCGAAAAAGAATTATTATTGTGGGATACAGAAAAGATTTGCATAAAAAATTTATATTTCCAACCCCAAAAGAGTATAAGCCAACTTTACGAGATGCTATCGGCGATTTACCAGATCCGATCCCTGCAAAAGGTAAGAACAAAACCAATGGGCAGCTGGAAATTCCAAACCATGAATATATGATTGGCGGCTGGTCGCCAATATTTATGTCCAGAAACCGTGTTCGTAACTGGGATGAACCTTCTTTCACAATTCAAGCTGGTGGCAGACAAGCGCCTTTGCACCCTAGTGCACCTGCTATGCAAAAAGTGGAAACAAACAAATTTGAATTTGTAAAAGGAAAAGAACCATTATATAGACGATTGTCTGTTCGTGAATGCGCAAGAATTCAAACTTTTCCGGATGACTTTATTTTTGAATATAACGATGTTGCGGTTGGTTACAAAATGATTGGTAACGCAGTTCCTGTCAATTTAGCATACGAAATTGCAAAACAAATTATGGAGGACTTAGACGAATGAGCACCTCTACAGAACAATCAATGATTATGGGCAAAGCATATGAATACGCTTGTCTTTATGTTATAAACAAAATAGTTTCGCCTATAAGACCAGTAGAAGTCGTACATAATTCTAGTTACGACGTAGCTAAACACTGTTTTGAAACCGTTTCCGAGCAAGATAAACAAAATATGTTAAAGTCTGCAACTGCAGGAATAGCTGTCATTATTAAAATGGAACCAAAGATTATCGAGGATGGTAGCGACAATTTGACAATATCTTTACAACCAGATAATATAGCGAGAACAGGAGATATAAGAGACGTCATCATAATTCGCAGAGATATTAAATGGGAGATAGGAATATCCGTGAAACACAATCATGCAGCACTTAAACATTCAAGATTATCCCAACATATTGATTTTGGGAATGATTGGTTCAATGTTCCTTGTTCTAAATCGTATTTTGCTACGATAAAACCAATTTTTGATAGATTGTCAAAACTAAAAGCAACCAAAACGGCATGGTCTGCTTTACTGGATAAAGAAGATGATGTATATATACCTTTGTTGAATGCATTTATGAGTGAATTAAATCTATTGTTTTCTGAACACAATACAAAAGTTACATCTGGTATTATATCATATTTATTGGGTTCAAATGGCAAAGATTATTATAAATTGATACATCACAACAATCATAAAACAACAGTTATGCCATTTAATGTTTCAGGAACATTGAATCAAAAATCAAATACTTCAGACCCGAAAATTAAAATTCCAAAAATAAAATTACCGACAAGAATTATAGAGTTAGCATATAAAGAAAACTCAAAAACAACTGTTATACTAACGATGGATAATGGCTGGGCGATATCATTCAGAATTCATAATGCCAGTACGATTGTAGACCCAAGTTTGAAATTCGATATTCAATTGATTGGTCAGCCCGCAGATCTTTTCTACATAGATGTTGATTGGTAAGTTATTTAATATAAACAAATGACTGTGGCGCGCATTTTATACCAAAATCACCAAGTTTTTTTGGCTTGGTATACTTCTTAACGTTTTTTAATTTATATGCATATGCAACACTTCTATCATCAAAATAATCAAAAAAGAATTTTGCATCAATCCCAGATTGATTCTTAGTAGTGTTCCATATGTTTATCGGGGTACCTGACAATATTTCAGCAACATCTGCCTCACCAACTACAGCACATACTGGCGAAGAACTGTAAATAATTATTTTATTAACATGACGCTCTGGTACATGCTTTCTATATTCAAAACGCTTTTCTCCGTTAAGAATTTGCTCAACAAATCTTGGTTTTATAGATAATAATATTGTCGTCATAATAGGGACTCTGCTTCAATATGAGCATATATTGACACAAACAATAGGTGTTCGCAAGGTTGAAAATAGAATAAAAACAAGTTATGCTGGCTCAAAATATTTGGATATATAACAATTTAACACAAAGGCAAAGCACTATGGATAAATTAAGACAATCTATTTGTGGTTCCCAATGGCACAAATGGGATTTGCATTTTCATACACCATCTTCTTCAGATTATAAAAATAATGCAATAACCGACGAAGACATCATAAACAGTTTAACTTCAAAAAATATTTCTGCGGTCGTAATAACAGATCATAACAATATTGATAAAAATAGAATAGAAAATTTACAAAGATTAGCTGCGGATAAATTGGTTGTATTTCCAGGAATTGAAATTCGAACAGAATGCGGTGCTGGAGAGAATATTCACATAATCGGGATATTTGATGAACATGTTGACATTGATGCTATCAATAATTCGTTTAAACACAAAGGCGGTATATATCATCAGAAGCAGAATGGCAGAACAGAGGACGAAATCTATGTAAACATAGATGCGGCCATTGAAATAATCCGAGAATTTAATGGTCTAGTATCTATACATGCGGGAAGAAAAAGCAATGGCATCGATGATGTTATAACAAATTCGTTACAGGTATCTCAAGCTATCAAAACAGATATTGTTAACAAAATTGATATTTTTGAAATGGGACAAGAAAGAGATATGGCAGAATACAAAGAAAAAGTATTTCCAAATATAGGTGTATACCCTATGATTCTGTGTTCCGACAATCACGATGCAAGAGCATATAGCCCTAAAGCAGATTTGTGGATCAAATCAGATTTAACACTAGAAGGTCTAAGACAGGCGCTTTGCTCATGCGAATCTAGAATACAGGTAAAACCTTCTGGGGCGGTTCCTGAAGAATCTTTATACAATATTGAAAATGTTCGGTTATCTGTACCTGATGAAGTATATATACCACTTGTGGACGGGAAAGAGGACAAATTTTGCTTTTCTGGAATCAACCAAGAAGTATTTCTTAACAAAGGACTGATTTGTATAATTGGAGATAGAGGAACAGGAAAATCGGTCTTTCTAGATTTACTGGCTTATAAAATGGGACTTTCATCCATCAACAAAAAGATAAAAGATAAAGAAGATCATATAATTAACAAAATATTAAAAAAACAATATAATCCGGAAGAATTTATAACAGAAACGAAAAACACTGACCAAGTAGAATATTATACACAAAATGAGATAGAGAGCATAGCAAGAAATTATGAAATAACCGACATCGTTAGGCATAGAATACAATCTCCAGTGCTTTCCGGTATAGAACAACGCATTCAAAACAAGCTTGTCTGTTACATTTCTATCATAAACAAAAACAAGCAATTATTAGATACTGAAACAGAAAAGAACAAATTAGCCATTAAACAGCAACATATTGAAAAAATCATCTCAGGGATTACCGATGAAACATATATTGATTTTAATAAACAGCTAAGAGCAAACATATTACAAAGAAACAATATACAAATTGAAAAGGATAAATATACAAAAGTTATTTTGGATTTACTTCGCGTTGTTCACCATTCTGATGAAAACAAAACAGGTAATTATACTCCTGCAGACCCGTCAAGCGAGTATGGGATGGCATATAATGCTATTTTCGAATCTTTAAGAACCTTATTGAAAGAACATACCATACCTAACGGAGAACTATTTGTTCCGAAAGAATTTGAATCAACCGAAAAACGTATTCAAACTATAAATTCAGATATCATTCAAATTCAAGACCAACTGAAGGAATATTTGAAACTTCGTGGTTTTGAAAACGATGAAAATTTGACAGATAAACTTATTTTAGAACAAAACAAAGTAATTCTTGAAGAGCAGATTAACCAATGTATGATTAAAATTTCAGGACTTCGTTCGGAAATAGTATCCATGAAAAATACTGTAACTGACATTGATAATGACATCAAAGCATATCAGGATGCATTACAAGATGAATTTTCTTCATTATCACAAAAGATGGTTAATATAGGAGGAAAAGAAAGTGCCTTAATAAACTTCGAATTAACTTTTGATTATAGAACAGCGAATAAAGATTTTATCTGTTGGCTTGATCATAGATTACAAGAATTAAAAATAACAGAACGTAGTTTTATATCTGAATTGGAGAGACGATTGATTCCGCACGATTCATTTATATCTCCTAAAGATATAAAAAAACCAGAAGACTATATTGAGAAGTTAGAAAAACAAGATTTAAAGATTGTCGGATACTTATCAAATTATTTAACAATTTATTGGGATGAATTCAAAACAAAGTATGATGAAATATATAAAAATCTTGTTAAGTACAAACAAATAAATATACTATACAACAACAAAAACATATTGGATTGCTCTTTTGGGCAAAGAGCCACCGCAACTATTATCATATTGTTATCTCTTGGAAATACGCCAATCATTATAGATGAGCCGGAAAGCAACTTAGGAGAACCCGTAATATATAATGAATTAGTAAAAATATTAAAAATTATCAAATCTAAACGGCAAATTATTTTTGCTACCCATAATGCAAATATAGTTATAAATGGTGACTCTGATCAAGTAATCCATCTTGATAAAGATTCCAAAATAACAAGTTTTACCATAGAAAATATTGAACAACGCTCAAAATTATATGCACTAGAAGGTGGGGCTGAGGCTTTCTTAAACAGAGAAAAACGATACAAACAGGAATAAATATGGCTGATAACAAAATAATTATTGATGATATTTGGGCAGATGATAAACTTGGCATTAAAAAAAATGTCATTGGTTTTTCCAACATTTTGAAGCAGGAAAAATTTACAGAAAGCGGTACCTCAAAGGTATATTCTATTTCTGCAGAATTTGGCATTGGTAAAACATTTTTCTGTGACAAATTAAAAGATGTTTTGAAACAAGATAACATACCAGTATCTATGTTAAATATATGGAAAATGGATTTTTATGAAAATCCTTTGGTGCCATTACTCATTAACTTGCAAAAGACATATGCGCAATATTCTGCTGGACCTAGAATCTTTCCAAATCCAACCAAGCTTTTAAACGCATTCAAAACAATAGTGTCTGGTATTTCTATAGAAGCAAATGCTCCATTGTTTGGTAAAATTGTTATTGATGGCGAAAAGATGGTGAACTGCCATGAAAACCTAAAAAATAATGCAAAAGATAGCAGTATTTACACTGAGTACGAACAATTTGAAGAAGAATTGAATAATTTAAAGACCTTCTTGAAAAACTGGGCAAAAGAAGTAGATAAACCGATTGTTATTATAATTGATGAACTTGATCGTTGTCGTCCAGATTACGCTGTTAAAACTTTAGAAATCTTAAAACACTTTTTTGATATTTCCGGCTTTGTATTTGTCCTGTCTATTGATGAGGAACAATTGAAAAGTTCTGTAGAAACATTGTTCGGGACGAAAAACTTTGACGGATATAAACGTAAATTTATAAATAATTCTTTTATATTACCAAACCCAGATAAAGAAAAATTTACAAATTTCCTGTATGAAAAATCTGGATTGGCTGACATTGTAAAACAAATAGAGGCAAATAAACAAGATTTGGTGTTTAAAACGGTTGTTAAAAATCTGGAACTCAGACATTTTAATGGCGATAAATCTCTTAAGACCGAACAAACTTTTAATAAAAATCAAACAACAGAAAATATAACTAAACGGTATTTTGCTGCGTACAGTATATGGTTTCAATTTTCTTTGCGACGAATGGAACAAGTGTTTGATAGGCTGGTATTATTCTCTAAAAACATACTAAGTAGCAATGAATTATATTCACCCGATTTGGCTGTTTTATTGGTGTGTTTACATGAGTTTGATTTAAAAATATATGATAAACTACGATTGTCTTCGTTTAGAGTATATGGTCAGCATGGAGGCCTATTGAGACACATTTATAATACCAGTAGAAACGATTTTTCTTTTGCGAGATCTGTATATGCCGATAAAGCAGACGATATGTTCGGCACATTAAATCGCACTTTGATACCTAAAGTTCCTGAAATCCAGGGTTTCTCGACAACCGAACCAACTGGACAAACGTATATAGTTATTATTCACGATGATGTTGATAGATTCTTTGTTGCAGAAGAATCACAAAAACATCCCTTAGCATGGATTGTTGAAATACAAGATTTTGAGTCTGGCGTACGATCCATGGTACAAAACAATGGACGAATAGCAGTAGTAACCAATTCAAAACGAGATGCTGCTTGGAAAGATGGGCCTGCTGATATAGATACTGCGAGCCGATTTGATCTTGAACAATTCAAGAAAAATTATTTTGATAAGATGGACTTTATATCTAATTTCAAGTAGTTTTTTTGACCAAAGATGCGTATATTTCTGAATTTATAAATTCGCTGCAAATATGTTGTATGTAGAGTATATTTCCCTGATACGCCTCAATAAATTCCCTGTTATTTTACGGGAATTTTGGTTGGAATGTGCGGAAATCTGGGGTTTATACATGGTTGATGCGGTTAAAATCGCTGTAAATTCCCTGTTAATCCCTGAATTGGGGTATCATGTATGGGATTTTTAGCAAGTATTTACCGACCGACCAGAAAATTCAAACCGTCGCAAATGCGGCGGTTTTAATTTTCTGGGTGGCCCGTGCGGATTCAAACGACAAACGGCGGTTTGTCGGGGTTCGAATCTTTCACTCGATTTATCGTCAAATGACGATAAATCTGCGTGTATCCTCGTATTTATGCGAACTGCGCGGGGCTTGTTCTTATATACTCGGATTCGCCCCGACCAGTAATAAGAAAAGTCGTGGTTATCCACGGCTTTAATCGTGTATAGCGCCGAAAACGCGGGAGGGAGCGGCGGTGGGTTCGATTATGAAAATTTTGCTATACATTTTTCGTTGACCGGCTGTTTATTGACGATGAAAAATCGGATATTATAAAAAAATTGAACGTGTTTTTCAGGGACTTTATCGCTGAAATTCAACGCTATGGAATAAACATAACGCGCGAGTGGATTCGCGATGTAATTGCACCAGGAAACTTAGGCGGGCAAAAAAACGCCGGTAAATGGTTTACCGATACTGAAATGGTGCGAAATGTTTTAATGCACGCCGTGCGGGTGGGGCAGTTAAAGCGAAACACGCCCGTTGACGCCTTGGCGTATGTAATAACATCGCAATTATATGGAATGATAACCGGATGGTGTATGTCGGACGGGGAATTTAATCCGGCCGATTGGTCGAAAAAGTTTTGTGATTTGCAACTAAATCAGATGTTGCGGCCATATATTATTAAATAAAAACGCGCGCCGTTTCGGGCGCGTGTTTTTATTTTGGCATTTTTTCCATACAGCGACGCAATCCGTCATACCAGTGCGGAATTTCCAAATCAAATGTTTTCTTTATTTTTTCCTTGTCCAGCACACTGTAATACGGGCGCGTTGCGGCGGTCGGATATTCCGATGTCGGGATTGCGTTCACGTGACAGTTGCGTCCACCACATTGCATAATTGCGGTTGCAAAATCGTACCAAGAGCATACTCCGGCATTTGTATAATGATATATGCCCGCTGTTTCAGTGCTTATTTGTGGTAAAATCTTCAAAATTGCATCTGCCAAATCGCCCGCATATGTCGGGGTACCGATTTGATCGCATACCACGTTTACAGATTCGTGTTCCGCCCCCAGGCGCAGCATAGTTTTTACAAAGTTATTGCCGTTTGGTGAATACAGCCAAGCCGTGCGGATTATTATTGCGGTATTATTGTTTTTCAATACTGCGCGTTCGCCCGCCAATTTTGTTTTTCCGTATATCGATGTCGGGTTGGGTTCATCGGTTGTTTTGTACGGTATATGTGCCGTGCCGTCAAAAACATAGTCCGTTGAAATATGCACCAATTTGCATCCGGTTTTTGCCAAATTTTCTGGGCCGGTCACGTTCACACGTGTTGCCGTATCCACATCGGATTCGGCGCGGTCCACGGCGGTGTATGCAGCACAGTTTATAATTGTATCTATGTTATTTGCACGGACAAAATTTTGTACTGCGTCAAAATCGGTTATGTCCAATGTGTCCGCATCGGTCGCAATGGCGCCCGGAATGCGTGCGGTCAGTTCGTGGCCCAACTGGCCATTAGAACCCGTAATCAGGTACATCTTTTAATCCTTTGGCTATTCTGTCCTTGTCAGATGTTATTACTTTGTCGGTCGGTATGCGCCAATCGATTCCTATTTCCGGATCATCGTATCTGATACCGAATTCAGATTCTGGATGATAAAAGTTGTCGCATTTATATGCAAATATTGCAGTGTCACTCAATACCGAAAATCCGTGCAGGAATCCGCGCGGAATAAATAACTGGCGCTGGTTTTCGGCGGACAGTTCAACCGCAACGTGGCGACCAAATGTTGGTGAATTTTTACGTATGTCAACCGCAACATCCAATACCGTGCCGTGTAAAACACGCACCAGTTTTGCCTGGGCGTGTTCACCCAACTGGCAGTGCAGGCCGCGTATCACACCATAACAGGATTTTGACTGATTATCCTGAACAAAATGGTTGGCAATTCCATTTTTTATAAATTCTGCTTCATTATAACTTTCAAAGAAATATCCGCGCGCATCGGTGAATATTTTTGGCTCTATGATAATAACGCCATCAATGTCGGTTTTTATAAAGTTCATATTTAGTTTCCTTCCGTTGTTTTTACTGGTTAGTATTATAATCATACTTACTGTAATCGGTCAATGCGGAAAAAAGTTTTATTGAATTTTGATACGGTGCGTATTATAATGATATACATAATATGTAGAAGGGAGATTAAAATGCCTAAAGCCAAAAATACAAAATCTAAAAACGCAAAATCGGAAAGCAAATCGTTTAATCCGGTGGCTGCATCGGTAAAACATTTGTATAACAAAAGTGCACCATTATTGATATGTGAAGCGTTGTTGTTCGGTGTTGCTGCGATATTGATGGTTTTCAAACCGGTCGCAATTTTGACGGCACTGACGTTTGTTATTGGTGTCGCGTTGGTTCTGTTTGGATTATACAGAACAATAGCTGGGTTTGTTGTTTCGCGTGATGCGGGTGGCGGATGGCTGGATGTGCTGTTCGGATTGATGAATGTTGTGTTGGGTGTTCTGTTTTGCATATATCCGGTCGGCTCAGTTACGGCGATGGTTTATATCTTTGTCATATTGTTCTTGTTCAAATCATTGCGTGCATTGGTGTTCTCGATAAATATGATACGCGCAAAGTTCGGGCATTATTGGTTTGATTTGATTATGTCCATCATACTGATTGCATTGGCGGTATTCTTGATGTTTTATCCGATTGCTGGTGCGGTTGTAATGGTGTACTATTTGGCAATAACGCTGTTGTTATATGCGGCGGCGGACGTTTATATGTATATTGAAATATTGCGTCTGAAAAAACTGACCAATGATTAAAGTCAGAGGAGAGAGTAAAAAAGCCGCCCAGTTTGGGCGGTTTTTTATTGAGTAAAGTAATCCGCATACGACGAGATGTTTTTGATTACTTGAAATTCGTTGAATTATGATATAATATAGCATCAACGCGCCCTTAGCCCAGCTGGATAGAGCATCGGATTTCTAATCCGCAGGTCGCAGGTTCGAATCCTGCAGGGCGCGCCAGAATAAAAATATCACCCAACGGGTGATTTTTTATTATGA